>ERZ827043.1824-NODE-1824-length-20298-cov-4.210147_pt1 | contig 20298 bp, 8 predicted proteins | sample MGYA00519923_ERZ827043 | MGnify/ENA primary metagenome ERZ827043 (study PRJEB31778, sample SAMEA3449251) | human gut metagenome | biome: human gut; feature: human-associated habitat; material: faeces | place: United Kingdom | collected 2010/2012 ...
TATTTTTCAGGTTAATAAAATATAGAAGTTATATATATCTTAAAAGACATATATAATTGTATATTTTTAGATTTATTGTTTAAATTAGTATATTGGTGTTAAAATGAATTTTTTAAAAGTATTAGTAATAGCTAGTCTATTATTCATCTTTTGTGGTTCAGTTTATGGTGTTAATGAAGCAGATTCTTTAGATATTCAGGGAGTGGATGTTGATGGGAATTCAGATACAGTTATTGTTGAAAATGCTAATTTAACTTACGATAAACTTATCATAAATGATAATGGTGAAGAAGTCGTTATTGGAGATAATTCTATTTGGGATATTCCAATTAAAGAAGGTCCTATTGTAGAAAATGATAATACGTCTGTTCCAGATATTAGTTTAAAAGACGAAAATGGTAATGATATGTCTTTTAATAATCCTGCAGATGTATTTATCAATGAATCCTTTAACTTTCAAATGGTATTTAAGAATTTAGGAGAGGTTACTGGATTTCAGCCTTATGTTCAGCTAATAGCTCCTGAAGAATTAACACAATTTACTGTTTCATTTTCTAATAGAAATATAGTTCCGATAAAAGTTGGAGTATTTGATGAAAGTACTTATAATAATGCAACAGGTTTATATACATTAATTGATCCATTTACTAAAAAAGAAGTACATGGTCCTGTAAACAGTACTTTTTATATTCTTCAGTATCCTTTAGGTAGTTTCCCGGTTGATGCTCCAGATGCTGTTTTAAATGTTACTTCAAGTATTGGGGCTTTGGAGATAGGAAAATTACTTAATTTCACTGTTACTCCTGTATTTAGATATGGGAACGGTCATATTGATGATCCGGTGAATTATCCTCCAATTTATGGAGAAACTGTTACAGGCTGGGTAAATCCGGTTGTTGTTAAAATAGATAAAGATTCAAACCTTCATGAAGATGAAACTGCTACAGGTTCAAATTTCCCATTTGAGTATTATGTAAATATTAACATAGCTAATGGTGCAAAAATTGAAAATATCACTATTGCAGATGTACTTCCATCTAATATAATGTATTTGGGCAGTCTGGTTTTATATGACTCCAAAGGAAGAATCATAGATTCCAGTTTATATACTGTTGAAAAACCTGACGGTAATAAAACTGGCGGAAAAATAATTTTAAAATTAAAAGAAGCTACTGGAGATTTAAGTGGTACAAGTCTTAGTTTAAGGTATAAAGCATATGCTCCAGAATTTGATAATAGTACAGATGATAATATAACCATTATTGATTCTGAAACTGGTGTAAGTACTGTTGCTAAAAATACTGTAAATATGGATTATACTTATGCTAATAATACTTATGATGTATCTGATAGTTATAATGTATATTTAAAATCATTAGCTACTCAAAAATATGCAGAAATTTTAAGCACACCTATTGATGGAACATATACTGTTGTTCCTCATAATTCAATTAATTATAAAGTTGATTTTGAGATTTCTGATTACCTTGCTTTTGATAATTTAGTAATTTATGATAAATTTGACACTCATAAAGTAGGTTCAGCTCAAAAGTTCTTAACTGAGAATAAACCTGTTTTATCAATTTATGGAAAAACATATGAATTAAATGAAAGTTATTACAATGTTGTTTCTTTAGGAAGCATTGATAAATCAGTTACATTTTACATTTCAAAATTCCTGAAAGATAACAATATAAGTACAAGCTTAACAGGCGGATATTATACAAACAGAAGTATTAATGAAGGTGCAATGGTAGGATCTTTGAATTTTGCTACAAAAGTTATTATTTATTATTCAAACGGATCTTCTGTTGTATCAAATGATTTAGTTATTAATCATATTAAAACATCAGCTGCTGTTTTAAATACAACCAATACGGTTTCTGATGGCAGTTATACACAATTAAAAGTTCCAAGTGTCACACTTAAGAAAGATATTGTTGCAGTTAATGGTGAAATCATAAGTCCTGCTGATTTTTATAAAGTTTATCCTGGTCAGAACATAACTTTTGCATTGGATATTTATTTCCCTACAGGTTCTGTACATGATTTTGCTGTTACTGATTATTTACCAATTCCATTATTTAACTTAAAAGGATTTAATTTAGTTAATTCTACTACTGGAGTAATTCCTGAAGGTGGATACTGGGCTTATGCAAACAATAGTGGATTTTTATATGATGAAAACACCGGTAAAGTTATTATTCCTAAAATTAATATAGATAATTTCAATAATGCAATTTCATTTAGTTTTGGAAATACTTTGGATAACCTGGCTAATCCGGTGAATGTTAAATTATGGCTGACAGTTCAGGTATCCTCAGAACCTATGGCAGATCAGCTTAATTTAGCTAATCTTGCTGAAATGAAATTTAAAGATTCTGTTGATGTAATATATGCAAGTTCAAATATTGTACTGATGCTTACTAATGAACCTGAATTGGAAATTACAAAGCATGTAAATGATACAAAAATTTTAGAAAATATTGAAAATGCAACTGATGTTAAATATAATATAACTATAACTAACACAGGTCATTCTACTGCTTATGATATAATTGTAGCTGATGATTTTGTTAACAAAACAACTTCAAATGGAATTACAAAAGCAGATGTCAAAGCTGTTAGTTTAGTTTACTCAAATGGAACTGTTGTTGATATTACTGCATTTAAAGATGACTTATTTACAAAAGGATATATGATATCTCAATTAGCTCAAAACACTTCTTGCAGTATTATATATACTGTCAGGTTTAGTGAATATTTAATCCCAAAGGAAAGTATTGTTAACAATGTATGGATTACAAACTTTGCAGCATATCCTAATAGTACAAACTTTGCAAATAACAAAGATAAGTATAGGGATAATGCAACTATTATAGCTAAAGGATTAGAAATTACAAAAGACTTCATTGGATCTAATGTTACTGATAATACTAATATACTGTTTGTTGGTGAAATAGGTATTTATAGAATAACCGTAAACTTCCCAGACTTAAGGATTCCAAACTTAGTTATTAAAGATACTTCATATGGAATTAAGTATACTAACTTTACAATAACTACTAGTGAGGGTGTGGTTGTTCCTGAATATGCATATACAGTAACTTATACTCCAAGTACTACTCATCCTGAAAAAAGTTATTTAACCATTAACTTTAATGGTGATATTATACCAGATTATACTAAAAATAATCAATTAATTATTAATGCATATTATACTGTTGTTAATAATGAAAATGTTATTCCGACTGGTGCAGATAGTGCAACAACTAGTAACTATGCAAGTATTACTTGGACAAATAATACATTAACTTCTAACACTGTTTATGTTAATGTATATCAACCTAAAATAGACATAAGTAAAATATTTGAACCTAATATAGTTCAAGGTAATGATGAAGCTAGTTTCACAATTACTATAACTAACACTGGTAAAGGTACTGCTCATAATACTACTATTACAGATGATTTAACAGAATTTATCAAAACCTTTGTAAATAGTAGAAGTGATATAGGTGTAACTATACTAAAAGGCAATGAAACAGGTAAAATTATTTTCAGTTGGAATAATGATATAGCTACATTAAATGTTGGTGAACTTTTAGCTGGCCAAAGTGTTAGTGTTAAATTCACATTTGATGTAAAAAGTGATGTTGTTATTGGAAAAGAATTTAAAAATATAGCTAAAGTAGATTATTATTCTATTTTCAATGAGACTAAATTTGATGAAAAAAGAAATTATTCCAGCCAGGCAAGCAGTACTTTACATACTTATGATGCTAAGGTAAATAAAACAGTATTTAACACTACTATTGTAAATGGTAAAGATAAGGTAACTATTGGGGAAAATGTAACTTATAATATAACTGCAATATTGCCTGTTGGAAAATACGACATTTTAAAAGTTACTGATACTCTTCCAGAGGGTTTAAAATACATTGATGGTTCAATTGTAGTTTACAAAGGAAATACTCAAAATAAAGCTATTGAAGGTAAGGATTATACTGTAACTGTAAATGGAAATATTGTGGAATTAACATTTGCTTCTGAATTTGCAGATGAAATTATTAAAGAATATGGCGGTAAATTCCAGGCATTTTTAAATGCTACGGTATTAAATGTTAACAATAACAAAGCAGGTGCTGTTAAAACTAATAAAGCAGTACTTACTTGGAATGATCATGAATCTGTATCTAATGCAGCTGTTAGTGTTGTTGAACCGGTCATAGATATTACTAAAAACTTCAATGTAGATAATGTTATTGGTGGAGATGTACTATACTTTGATATTACTGTAACTAACAATGGTCAGTCCCCATTATTTAATGTAACACTTAGTGATGATTTAAGTGATCTGATTAACAAGTTTGTCAGTGGCAGTGTCAATGTTACATCTGGTGGTGTTATTGTAACTCCAACATGGGATAACAATATTGTAAGCATAAATATTGCTGAACTTGGTATAGGCAAATCATTAACTTATAGATTTACATTTAAAGTAAGGGAAGATGTAGTCATAGGCAGTACTTATACTAACATAGCTAATGTTATAGGTTACTCTGCACTTTCTAATGGTAGAAATTATACTGATACTGCAAAAGACAGTTTCACTACTAAACTTCCTGCAATTACTAAATGGGTTGTTGATTCATCTATTGATAATGGTAGGGATAATGTAACTATCGGTGAAAAGGTAATTTATGGTGTTAATGTAACTTTGCCTGTTGGTAATTATACTAAATTGGTGATTAAGGATACTTTGCCTCAGGGATTTGAGTATATTGGTGCAGGTGCATTTTATGCAAATGGTACAAAATTAGTAAATGGTAAGGATTGGACTGTAAATGTAAATAATTATGATATAACTATTACAATTAACAATGTTCATTCCAGTGACTTTGCAAATGGTGTTTTGTCTATTAATTTGACTGCCAGACCTACAATATTTGATCCGTCCAATAAGGCAGGTGCGGTTAAAGTTAATAATGTGGAATTGTTCTTAAATGATAATACTATGGGCAGGTCTAGTGCTAAGGTTACAATTGTGGAACCTACAGCAGATATTACTAAAAAATTCAATGTAACTGAAGTTGAAGGTTTAGATCATGTTTCATTTGATGTAATTGTTAAAAACAACGGTAAAACTCCATTATTTGAAGTGACTATTATTGATGATTTGGAAGATCTTGCTTCATTTATTGGTCAAATACCGGGTGAAGATAATGTGGTTGTCAAAGTAACTGATGCTGATGGAAATCCAATTGATGCTAAAATCAAATGGATTGATTCTCATGTTGAAATTGATGTGGCTCAGTTAAATCCTGGAGATATAATTCATGCAAAATATTCATTTGTTATAAGGTCAGATATCCAAATTGGAAGTCAGTATGTAAATATGGCTAATGTTGTCGGATATTCCGCACCTGATCACGGTAGAAATTACTATAATGAAAGTAAGGATACTTTAAAAACTAAAATGCCGACTATTACTAAATTAGTAATTGGAACCACACTTGGCAATAAAGACGGCAACATATTTACACCAACTATTGGTGAAAATGTAACTTATCAAATTATGGTAAAGTTACCTAAAGGTAATTACACTAATTTGCAGGTTAAAGATATCCTTCCACAAGGATTTGAATATCTTGAAAATTCAGTTATTTTATCAAATGGTACTTTAATCAGTGATGTTAGTGTAAACGGAAACCTTGTAACTATAAACTTTGGAAATACTACATCTTACAAATATTCTGACAACATTATATTTAATTTATCTGCTGTTGTCTTAAATGATTCATCTAACAAAGCACAATCTATTAAATCTAATAATGTTGAATTATATTTAAATGATGATAAAATAGATAATTCTAATGCTCAAGTTAAGATAACTGAACCTAACATCAGTGTTGTCAAAACATCAGATAAACAGAAATACGAGTATTATGAAAATGCAACTTATTCAATTGTCATTACAAACAAAGGAAACGGAATAGCATATAATATCACAATTAAAGATGCATTGCCGTTAGGTTTAAAATACACAGGTATTAATTCAACTTCCAAATCAAATGGATGGGTTGTTAAATTCGATGAAAATACACGAACATTTACAATTACTGGTCTTAATTTAACTACAGGGGACAAATTCACTTTCACATATAAAGTTTCATTTGCTGAATGGGAAATAGATGGTGTAAAATACTCACCAATTGGTCAGAACTTCATAAACTCAGTTAATGTAGCTTATGTTTCAATTAATGGAACAAATTCAAATAACAGAACATACACTACTCAAACAGCCAAAGAAGTTCATGTTACTGAAGCTGATCTTAATGTAGTTAAAAACTGTAATAATGAAGTAGTTATAGCTGGTGAAGATATTTACTACACAATTATAATTACAAATAACGGACTAGATACTGCTCAAAATGTTAAATTAAATGAATATTATCATTCAGAATATTTAACTAATTTAGAATACTCTTTAGATGGTAAAACTTGGAATGTTTACACTAATCCTATTGATTTAGGTAGTATCAATTCTAAAGCTTCTAAAACTGTCTATATTAGGGGATATTTAGATGGAAGTATTGTTGATGATACAATATTAAACAATACTGTCAGAGTCAACACAACCACTGGTGAATTAAAACTTGAGGATAATGAAGCTACAAACATTAAAAATGTTACTACATTAGCTGAATTACATATTACTAAAATCAATATTACTGAAGCAATTGCTGGTAAAATTATTAAATACGAAATAGTAATTACTAATAATGGACCTTCATATGCACGTGATATTATTTTAACAGATATTTATAATGATTCCGAATTAACTAATATGTTGTATTCTTTAGATGGTCAATCATGGACTCGTTATGATGCTTCTATTAATATTGGAACATTAGCTAATGGTCAAAGTAAAACAATATTATTTGAAGGATTTATTAAAACAACTATTCGTGGAAATATAGTAAATAAAGCTATTATTAATTCTACAACAAAATTAAGAGAAAACAGTACTTTAGAAGATGATGTTACTGTAAATGTTAAAGGAGACACTACATTAGATATCACAAAAGTAGTTAATACTGCTCTTGTAAATCCTGGAGATGTAATTAAATATACTGTTCAAATAACTGCTGGAGGATTGTCAGATTCTTTAGATGTTATTTTAACTGATAAATTAAGTGAAATATTCTTTGATGTTAATAAGGCAACTTACTCTATAAATGGAATAGATAAAGGTGTTTGGATAGGAAGTGTAAACTTAGGAACTCTTTCTTCTGGAACGACTGTTAATGTGGTAATTACAGTTCCAGTCAAAGCATATGTTGATGTTGGAAAATTAAACAGCATTACAAACTTTGCATCTGTAATTAATTCAGATAACAAAACAGCTAATGATACAAACATTGTTCCAATTAATGTAATTGATTTAGCAATTAACAAAACAGCTAATCATCAAAATAAAACATATAATTATGGAGATAATGTTGAGTATGTTATTGAAATTATTAACAATGGTCAGGGAATAGCTACTAATATTATAGCTACTGACAACTTACCAGAAGGATTGGAATTTATTAATGCTAATGTTCCTGGTGGATGGACTCTTAGTATATCCAATAATAAAATCACAATAAATGGTGAAAAACTAGCTAATGGCGAAAAAGTTTTAATTACTCTTATAGCAAAAGCTGCAAAATCAAATGTAACTATTATAAACGATATTAAAGTTAATGGTACTGGATTTGATTCAAACATCTCAAATAATAATGATTCTGAAACAATTAAAGTAACTCCTTTAGTTGATTTGGCTATTACAAAAGTAGTTGATAATGCAAATCCATTATATGGCTCAATAATAACTTACACAATCACTGTTGTTAATAATGGTCCTGATGCATCTACAGATGTTGTTGTTAAAGATATTTGGCCGGCAAATGGTTTAAAATTCATAACATCAACAGGTACATATGATTCCGCTACTGGAATTTGGAATGTTGGTGAATTAGGTTCTAGTGAAATAGCTACTCTTACAATTACTGCTGAAACAATAGATATTGGCAAATTTGAAAACAAAGTATCAGTTAATGGCACTGGTTATGACAGTAACCTTTCAAATAACAATGCAAGTGTTAATATAACTGTTCCAGATTGTGTAATCTTAAATATTACTAAAGTAGTTACTGATGGAGTAATATCTGAAAAACCATATAAAGAGGTTATTGCTGGTGAAAAAATAACTTATGCTGTAATTGTATCTAATTATGGTCCTTCTGTAGCAGCTAATGTTTATTTAACTGATTTATTCAATGCTGATGAATTGCTTAACATGGAATATAATTCAAACGGCAACTGGGTAAAATATAATAATGGAATTGCACTAGGGGACATTGATGTAAATGAAGCAGTAATGATTCTGTTTAGAGCAACTGTAAATCACTCTACAAGAGGATTAATTAACAACACTGTTAGAATCACAACTGACATAAAAGATGCAAGAGGTAACTTTGAAGCTAATGAAACAGTCAAAGCTATTGATAACTCAACTTTAGTTATTAATAAAACTTCAAATGTTGATGCTATTAATCCTGGAGATTTATTCAATTATACAATTGTAATTACTGCTGAAGGTTCATCTGATTCATTAGGAGTTATTTTAACTGATAAATTAGATCAAAGCTTATTGGATGCTCAAAATGCTGTTTTCTATGTAAATGGAAATTATGTAGGAAAATGGAACGGTTCATATAATATTGGAACTTTAAAAACAGGAAATTCAGTAACTGTAACTATTGAAGTTAAAGCATTAAACAGTGCAAATAAAGATATATTTAACAAAGCTATTGTTGAAAATGAGGAAGGATTCATTAATGAATCTAATAAAACAGTTCATGTAAATACTGTTGATTTAGCTATTAACAAAACATCAGATAAAATGATTTACAAATATTTAGACAATGTAATTTATACAATTGTTGTAACAAATCATGGTCCAGATGATTCATTTAATGTTACTGTTCGTGATATGTTGCCAAATACTTTAAGATTTATTAGTGCAAGTGGAAATTATAATCCTGTAACTGGAATTTGGTTTATTGGTCATTTAGCTAAAGGTCAAAGTGCAACTTTAACTATAACAGCACAAGCAATCTTCCCTGGAATTATTACAAATAATGCAAATGTAACTGGTAGCGGTTATGATGTAAATTTAACTAATAACCATGATAATATTACAATAACAGTTCCAGATTGTGTAATATTAAATGTAAACAAAGTAGCTATTGGCGGTGTTATTAACATTACTGGCGGTATTAAAAATGTAGTTGCTGGAGAAGAAGTTATTTATCAGGTACTTGTATCAAACCAGGGTCCTTCAACTGCAGCTAATGTGGTTTTAACTGATAATTATCAAACTAAAGATTTAACTGTTGTAGCATACTCTTTAGATAATATTACATGGATTCCATATACTAAAGGAGCTAAAATTAATTTAGGTGATATGAATTCTGGAAGCAGCATACTTGTTTACTTTAAAGCAATGGTGAATGCTTCTACAAGAGGAATTGTGCACAATATAGTAAATATTACAACAGACACAGATGATGCAAGAGGAATATTTAGTGCTGAAGAACATGTAAATGTAATATCTAACAGTACTTTAAAAGTTGATAAAACAGCTGAAATTAAGGAGTTAAACCCTGGAGACACTATACATTATATAATAACTGTAACTGCTGGCGGATCTTCAGATTCATTGAACATTGTTTTAAAAGATATATTGGATTCAACTTTATTGGATGTTAATGGTGCTACATATGCTATTAATGGTGTAAACAAAGGTATGTGGACTGGAAGTGTGAGTTTAGATACAATAGCTACTGGTACTACTGTTACTGTTGATATTTGGGCTAGAGTATTGGATACTGCTGATAGTGATGTTTTCAATTTGGTTAATGTTACTAGTGATGAGCATCCTGAAGGAAATACTTCTAATACTACTGTTCATGTGAGGATTGTTGATTTGGCTGTTGATAAGCTGGTAAATAATTCTGTTCCTAAGTATTTGGATATGATTGAGTATACTATTGTTGTTGTTAATAATGGTCCTGATAAGTCATTTAATGTTACTGTTGGTGATTTATTGCCTGATGGTGTTAAATTCATCAGCTCTAATGGTCAGTACAATCCAGATACTGGTGTTTGGTTTGTTGGTGATTTGGATAATCATGAATCCGCAACTTTGAAAATTGTTGTTCAGGTTATTAAGGTTGGAAACATTACCAATAATGTTAATGTCACAGGTACTGGTCATGACAGTAATTTAACTAATAATAATGATTCTGTTAGTGTTAATGTTCCAGATTGTGTTATTTTGGATATTTCTAAAGTAGCTAATTCCACGGTTATTGTAGCTGGTGAAAATGTAGGTTATACTGTTGTTATAAACAATTACGGTCCTTCTGTTGCCAGTGATGTTGTATTAAAGGACATATTCAACAGTAATGAATTGCTTAACTTACAATATTCATTAAACGGTAAAGATTGGTTCAATTACAATGAATCTGTCAGTTTAGGTGATATTAATGCAGGTGCTAACATAACTGTGTATTTCAGAGCTAAAGTTAATGCTTCTGTTCGTGGTAATGTTTTAAATACTGTTAATATTACTACTGGTGTTGATGATGCTAGAGGTAACTTTACAGATAATGAAACAATCAATGTAATGGCTAATACTACTTTGGTTGTAATTAAGGATGCTGAAATCAAAGCACTTAACCCTGGAGACACAGCACACTTTGTCATTACTGTAATTGCTGGAGGGTCTTCAGATTCATTGAATGTCAAATTAGAAGATATTTTGGATGCTGAATTGTTGGATGTTAAATCTGCAACCTACAGAATAAATGGAGGTAATTTAACTGATTACACTCAAATTATTTCATTAGGAAATATGCATACTGGCAGTAAGATAGTTGTAGATATTTATGCTGCAATATTAGGTACAACCGGTCAGGATATCTTCAATTGTGTAAATGTCACTAGTGATGAACATCCTGAAGGAAACACTTCAAATACTACAATACATGTAAATATCGCTGATTTAGAAATTATTAAAATAGTAGATAATCTTACTCCAAATTATGGTGATGAAATAACCTACACAATAATTGTAAGAAACAACGGTCCGGATAACTCAACTAACATTAAAGTATCTGAAATATTGGCAGATAATTTCAAATTCATTTCAGCTAATGCTTCTAAAGGATATTACAATTTAACAAATGGTATTTGGGCAGTCGGTAATTTAACTAATAATGAAACAGCTAAATTAGTTATTACTGTAAAAATAATTAAAACAGGATTTATCCAAAACAATGTAAGTGTAAATGGAACTGGTTATGATCCTAACTTAACTAACAACAATGCTACTGTTAATATTACTGTTCCTCAAACAGCAGATTTATCTGTTATAAAAATAGTAAATGTTAATGTAGTAACTGTTGGAGATAAAATCATATACACTATTATTGTTAAAAACAATGGTCCTGACACAGCATTAGATATTTATGTAGTAGATAAATTATCAGATGCTCTTAAATTTGTTTCATATAAAGCAAGCGTAGGAGTATATAATCCGACAACAGGTATTTGGACAATTGGCAATTTAACTAACAAAAGCAATGCTACATTGGAAATTACATGTATTGTTTTAAAAACAGGTATAATATCTAATGAAGTATTTGTAAATGGAAGTACAGTTGACTTGAATATGTCTAACAATTATGATAATATTTCAGTTACTGTAAATCCACTTCCAACTCCTGTTCCTACTCCTGTAGGTCCGGCTGATAAAGATATTATGATTTCTGATGAAGTTACAATGGATATTGCTGCAATGGCAAAAACAGGAAATCCATTATTTGCTTTATTGGTTGTTTTAATCTTTGGAATATTCGGTTTTGGAGTTTCCAGAAGGAAAAAATAAATTTAAAGGATTTTCATAAATCCTTATTTTTTCTTTTTTTTATTTTAAACTAATTTTAAATAGTTATTTTTTCATTTTAAACTAATTTTATTAAATAAAAAATTAACAATACTATACTCTTTTATTTATCAAATACAATTTTATTATAAAGATAGAAACTTGCTTCTAATAATCTTTATATATTTTCAAAAATAAACCTATAAATAATTTAATATTGGAGTTTCGTTATGTTAAATGATAAAACTATTTTAATTACTGGAGGAACCGGTTCTTTCGGTAAAAAGTTTACAAAAAGAGTATTAGAACAGTATAATCCTAAAAAAATTATTATATACTCAAGAGATGAATACAAGCAATATTTGATGCAAAGACAATTTGCCCAACATAAAAAAGTAATGCGTTACTTTATTGGGGATGTTAGAGATAAAGAAAGATTTGCACGTGCTTGTGATGGTGTAGATATTATTGTTCATGCAGCTGCATTAAAACAAGTTCCTGCAGCTGAATACAATCCTTTAGAAGCTATTAAAACCAATATTGATGGAGCCAGAAACATTGTGGATGTAGCTATTGACAAACATGTTGAAAAGGTAGTGGCATTATCTACTGATAAGGCAGTTAATCCGGTTAACTTATATGGTGCTACTAAAATGGTTTCAGATAAACTATTTATAGCAGCTAATGCTTATGTTGGAGCTAAAAACACTCAATTTTCAGTAGTTCGTTATGGAAATGTTTCAGGCAGTCGCGGATCTGTAATTCCATTTTTCAAAACTTTAATTGATGAAGGTCAAATTAAAATACCAATTACTGATATGAGAATGACCAGATTTTGGATTACTCTTGATGAAGCAGTTGATTTAGTAATTAAAGCTATTGGTGATGCTAAAGGTGGAGAATTATTTATCCATAAATGCCCTTCATTTAAAGTAACTGATTTGGCAAAAGCCATGCTTCCTGATTGTGAATTTGAAGATGTCGGTATTAGACCTGGTGAAAAACTCCATGAAGTAATGATAACTAAGGAAGATTCAAGATCTGCTTATGAATATGATGATTATTATATAATTTATCCGGATTTGGAATGGTGGGAAGATGTTAATATAAAAGAAGGTGGAAAAAAAGTAGAAGACAGATTCTACTATGCATCTGACAATAATCCGGTTTGGTTATCTGTTGAAGAAATTAGAGAAGCTTTAAAAGATATAGATATTGTATACTAGGTGATTTCTATTTCTAAATTTTTACCTTATGGAAAACAGTGTATAGACCAGGAAGACATTGATGCAGTCACAAAAGTATTAAGTGAAGATTTCATTACTCAGGGACCAAAAATAACTGAGTTTGAAGAGGAAATAGCTAATTATGTCGGAGCTAAATATGGAGTTGCTTTTAATTCAGGAACCTCTGCACTGCACGGTGCTTATTTTGCATTAGGTCTTGAAAAGGGAGATGAAATGATTACAACTCCTAATACTTTTGTAGCTACTGCTAATGCAGGATTATATTTAGGGGCTAAAGTAAACTTCTGTGATGTGGAAAAACAAACCGGAAACATTGATGCATCTAAACTGGAAGTCAGTAAAAATACTAAGTTAATAGCTCCTGTACATTATAGCGGTAATCCTGTTAACTTAAAGGAAATAGCTGATATTGCTGAAGATAATAATGCTAAGATTATTGAAGACGGTGCACATGCACTTGGTGCAAAATATGACGGTAAAAAAATAGGCTCTTTAAAATACTCTGAAATGACAATGTTCAGTTTTCATCCTGTTAAACACATTACAACCGGTGAAGGCGGAATTATTGTTACAAATGATGAAGAGTATTATGAAAGACTTCAGTTATTCAGATCTCATGGAATCACTAAAAATAATTTAGTAAATCCTCGTGACGGTGACTGGTATTATGAAATGCAGCACTTAGGATTCAATTACAGAATAACAGACATTCAATGTGCTTTAGGTTTATCACAACTTAAAAAATTAGATTCTTTTGTTGAAAACAGAAGAAAAATAGCTGAAAAATATGATGAGATGTTTGAAGACAATCCATATTTTGACGTTGTTAAAGAAAATCCGGACGGTGAGTCTGCATATCATTTATATCCGATTTTGTTAAAAGAAAAATATGCAAATCATAAAAAGGAAATATTTTCAAAATTACGCTCTGAAGGATTAGGTGTTCAGGTGCATTATATACCTGTTTATTTACAACCTTACTATCAAAACCTTGGATTTAATAAAGGACTTTGTCCAGTAGATGAAGAGTTTTACAAAAGAGAACTTAGTATACCAATGTACCCTACATTAACTGATGAAGATTTAGAGTTTGTACAAGAAAAACTTTACAAAGTATTTAGTGAGTATTAAAAAAATGAAAATTGGAGCAATTATTCAGGCCAGAACCTCTTCAACAAGACTTCCGCAAAAAGTTTTAAAACCACTACCTTTCAATAGCAAAATAAATGTACTGCAACAGGTTATTAGAAGAGTAGCCAAATCTGAACTTATTGATGAAATAATAATAGCTACAACAACACATGATGAAGATGAAAAAATAGTTGAAGTAGCTAAAAAAGAAAACATTAAGTTTTACAAAGGCAGTCTGGAAAATGTTCTGGAACGATATTATAATGCTGCTTTGGAAAACAGCTTGGATGTTATTGTCAGGATAACCAGTGACTGTCCATGTGCCGATGCAAATATAATTGATGAAATTGTCAAAAAACATATAGACTCCAATGCAGATTATACTTCAAATACATTAACCAGAGGATTTCCAAGAGGAATTGATGCTGAGGTAATTAACTTCAATGTTTTGGAAAATGTATATGAAAATGCCACTGATAAATTTGAAAAGGAACATGTAACTCCATTTATCTATAAAACACATCCTGAAGACTTTAAAATAGTGCAATATGAAACAAAAAACGACAACTCTGATATTAGGATTACACTAGATACTCCTCAGGATTATGCTCTGCTCTGCAGTGTTTATGATAATTTATATGATAAAAATGAATTCTTCTCTCTGGATGATATTTTGGAATTATTTAGCAGTAAACCTTATTTAAAAGATATAAACTCTGAAATAACTCAAAAAAAGGTTTGCAATAGTTTAGAAGAAGAATTGGATGAAGTTCTTAATTTATGCGAAAAACAGGATTTGGATAGAGCTAAACTGTATATTGAAAAGATAATATGAATGTAATAATATTAACTGAAGGCGGAAAAAACTATGGATTCGGGCATGTAGCCAGATGCAGCTCAATATATCAGGCTTTTAGAAAATTCTGCATAACACCTCAATTTATTGTTAATGGGGACAAATCAATTGATGCAATTTTGCAAAATATTAACTATGCTATTTATGACTGGCAGAATATGGAATTTGCTGATGATGATATTGTTATTATAGATTCATATCATGCACCACTTGAATTTTACCGAAAAATAGCTAAAACAGCAGCATTAGCTATTTATGTTGATGATAATGATCGTTTAGATTATCCTGAGGGAACAGTTGTAAACGGAACAATCCTTGCAACAACCAGAAGAAAAGATGCGCTGTACGGATCAAAATACATTCCCCTTAGAGAGGACTTCTGGAATGCAAAGATAACTGATGTTAATGATGAAATAAAAAATGTTTTAATTACTTTAGGCGGAAATGATTTAAGAAATCTGACTCCTAAAATCCTGAATTTGCTGAAAAATGAGGATTTTGCAAAAAAGGTCATCATAGGAAACAGCTTTGATAATGTTGGTGAAATCGAGGAGTTTGATGATGAACTGATTTATTCTCCAGACAGCAGACAAATGCTTGATGCTATGGAAAGCACAGATTTGGCTATTTCATCAGCAGGCCAAACATTATATGAACTTGCAAGAGTAGGTGTTCCGACAATTGCTGTTGGAGTTGTTGACAATCAGATAAACAATATTCAAAACTGGCAAAAGCAGGGTTTCATTGAGTTTGCAGGATTCTGGGATGATGATAATTTAGAAGAAAATATTTTAGCTAAACTGGAGCTGCTTAAAGATTCTGCTTTAAGAAAAGAAAAGCAAAATATGGGCATCAGTGCAGTTGATGGTAAAGGTTCTATAAGAATAGCTAAAACCGCTCTAAACAGTTATTACAGGAAAAATTCTGTTTTCAGAGAAATTAAAAAAGAGGACTGTCTTAAAATATTTGAAATAGCTAATGATGAAGAAGTAAGAAAAAGCTCTTTTAATTGCGATAAAATAGATTTGGAAACTCATAAAAAATGGTTTAATGGGATATTAAATGATAATACAACAGAATTTCTGGTTTTGGAATATGACTCAGATATTATTGGTCAGTTAAGATTTGATTTTGATGAAAAGTATCCTGTTATTAGCATTAGCTTAAATAAAAAGTATAGAGGATTAGGATTGTCTAAATACTTGTTAAATAAGGGAATAACTTATATTAAGGAAAATTATAATCAGGATACTTTAGTTGCAGATATTAAAAAAAGCAATGCAAGGTCAGTTTCATTTTTTGAGGCTATGGGATTTAAAAAAGAATGTGAAATCAGAAACGGCAGTGCTTTAAGATTTATTTACAGAGGCTGAATTATGGAATTTAAAATTGAAAATAAAATGATTGGGGATGGACATCCGGCTTTTATAATAGCTGAGCTTTCAGCAAATCATATGAATGATTATGATATAGCTGTTAAAACTATAGAGGCAATGGCAAAATCTGGTGCAGATGCAGTTAAATTTCAGACCTATACTCCGGATACCATAACTTTAGACTGTGACAATGAGTATTTTCAGATAAAACAGGGAACAATATGGGACGGTCAGGTATTGTATAACCTCTATGAGGATGCATTTATGCCATGGGATTGGCAGCCTAAACTAAAAAAGGTAGCTGAAGATTTGGGGTTAATTGTATTTTCTTCACCATTTGATGAAACTTCAGTTGATTTTTTAGAAGATATGAATGTAGGTGCTTATAAAATCGCTTCTTTTGAAATTACAGACATTCCGTTAATTGAATATGTAGCAGGAAAAAACAAACCGGTTATAATCTCAACAGGAATAGCTTCAAAAGAAGACATTGATTTGGCCATTAAAACATGCAAGGATGCAGGTAATGATAAAATAGCTGTTTTAAAGTGCACTTCAGCTTATCCCGCCCCATTGGAAGAAATAAATCTTAAGACAATTCCTGATTTAAAAGAAAACTTCAAAACAGTTGTCGGACTTTCAGACCATACTTTAGGCAGTGACGTTGCTGTTGCATCTGTAGCTATGGGAGCTAAAATAATTGAAAAACACTTTATTTTAGACAGAACTATGGAAGGGCCGGATTCAGACTTTTCTATGGAACCTGATGAATTTAAGCAGATGGTTGATTCAATAAGAAATGTTGAAAAAGCTCTGGGCAAAGTTAGTTATGAATTATCTGATAAAATGAAGGCAAACAGGGAGTTTTCAAGATCATTATTTGCAGTTAAAGACATCAAAAAAGGGGAAATCATAACAAAAGACAATGTCAAATCAATCAGGCCAGGTTTTGGCTTGCATCCTAAATATTTAGCAGAAATTATCGGATGCAAGGCTGCTGAAGATATTGACAGAGGAACTCCTTTTAAACTGGAATTTGTAAACAAATAAATTTAAATTAAAAAAGGATTAATATATAATTTTAAGAGGTGCTTAATGTCATTGAATGTTGGAGTTATAGGTGCTGGAGCAATGGGAACAGCTATTTCTCAGTGTATTGCACCAAATACTAATAAATTGTTATTGTATGCCAGAAGAAAAGAAATCTGTGATGATATAAATGAAGGTCATATTAACTGCGAGTATCATCCAAGTGTTAAACTGCATAAAAATATTATGGCTGTCAATGATTTATGTGACCTGAAGGATGTTGATGTTATATTTTTATGTATTCCTTCATCAGTTATGCGCCAGACAATGGTTCAGTTAAATGACATAGTTTCAGATAAGTGTATTTTTGTAAGCACAGCTAAAGGAATTGAAAACAAGACAAATAAAAGAATGAGTGAAGTTATTGAAGAGGAAACCGGAAGATCTGCAGTAGTGTTATCCGGACCGAACATAGCTTCTGAAATGATGAAAAACCTGCCTTCTGCAACTACAATAGCCAGTATAAAGAAAAAAGATCTGGAAATAGTCAAAAATGTATTGTCAACTCCCAAACTTAAAGTTAACACTAATCATGATGTTATTGGAACTGAATTTTGCGGTATCATTAAAAATATTTTAGCTATTTCTCAGGGAATCTGTAAAGGAATGGGCATTAATGACAATGCTAAATTTGCAGTTTTCACCAAAAGTTATAATGAAACTAAATGTATTATTGAGAAATTAGGTGGAAACAGATCAACAGTAGATGATTATTGCGGATTTGGAGATATTATAACAGCATCTACATTAAATGTAAGTAGAAATCATACTTTGGGTATCTGGTACGGTCAGGGTGTATATCTGGATGAGCAGACAGGAGTGCTTTTTGAAGGAAAAAACACGACTATTGTTCTTAAGGAAATTTGTGATAAGTTAAATATTGAATGTTTAACTGTTAATTTTGTTTATGATGTTATTATTTTGAAAAAAAGTCCTAAAAAAGCATTTTATGCATTATGGGAAAAATTATAATTAATCTCATAATATATCTATTTTATCTTTATTTTTTCAGTTTCAAAGCAATTTTTCTATTTTAAATCAATTTAAGGTTAAACAGTTTTTTATAGCTATTTTTAATGTGTAATCAACAGATTTATATATTTTAAAGCTTAATAATATTGATTATAGAATATATTGTTATATGTGTTCTTTTTGGTTTAAACAGAATATTTTATTATTTACTTATCTAAGTTAATAGTATTGAAAATAGTTTAAATTTAAGAGTTTTGTTTGTAAATCTAATTTTACAGACTTTTTAGATAATTTGAGCATTTTTGATGAATTTAAATCAAATTTGAAAATGTAATACAAAAGTATATATGTAACACCAGTAATTATTTAAATAATAATTAATAAAAAGGTTATTACATATTATATTTTTAAGGAGTGATTAGTATGGCTAAACCTATTGGAAAAACTCCCGTTTTTGAAGGTAAAGATGCTATTGCTGTTTTAAAAAAGATGCAACAACCACCTACTGAAAAAGATAGGAAGTTTGCAAAAAAAATTAGGAATCAAAGAACTGTTTTATTTTAATTTTTTGGTTCCTCTTTTATATCTTTTAAATCTAAATATATGTTAAAACACCTTGTTGGGTCTTGTTTTTTTATCATATCTATTTTTTTAAGGATTTCCTTATCACTTTCACGTGTGTAAAAATTATTTTTAATATAAAAATCTAATGCTATTGCATATGCTTCAACAATAATGACTCTAAATCCTATTTTAGTTTTTGATAGTTTAAGCATTGAAAGTAATACATTAGCAAGTATATGTGAGCCTAATCCTTGTTTGGCATATTTTTTATCTATTGCAAATCTTCCAATTTTAATTGCAGGCAATTCATTGTTTTCACTAATGTTTAACTCATTGCATATTTCTTTTTTAGTTTCTTCATCTTCTAAGATTTTTAATTTCATTGAATCTGTTAGAATTGATACATATCCAACTATAATTTCATCACATATTACTAATTGTGTTAAGTTTAAATTCATATTCTGCTGATTTAATGCATCATTTTTTAAGAAATCTGTTAAATCCTGTGACTCGCACTCAAAATCATTTAGGTCATGATGTTGGTTTAATGTTTCGAAAATATAATTTTCTTTAATATACTCTATATTCATGTTTATTATCTTTATTGTTCATAATATTAATATAATGTGGTTGGATAAGGTTATTAAATATAAATTAATTAAATTTAGTTTTTTAAAGGTTATATATTGTGTTTTAAGCTATTCTGCTCTTTTATTTCCATTTAGTATTTCTTTTTCTATATCTCTATCGTCAGCACTTATTCCAGACAATCCTAATTTTCCAGATTTTTTATTTAATATATTATCCATTTCTTTAGCTGATAATCCTTCTTTTTCCATTAGAAATGTTACTATTGATGGATCTATGTCTCCAGAACGTGACCCCATTGGTACACCTGCTAAAGGTGTTAATCCCATTGAAGTATCTACAGATTTTCCATTTTTTACTGCACAAAGGCTTGCTCCTTGTCCAAGGTGACAAGTAATTATTTTTAAATCTTCTATTGGTTTGTTTACTATTTCTGCGACTCTATTAGATACAAATCTATGAGAGGTTCCATGG
>ERZ827043.1825-NODE-1825-length-20293-cov-10.596551_pt1 | contig 20293 bp, 25 predicted proteins | sample MGYA00519923_ERZ827043 | MGnify/ENA primary metagenome ERZ827043 (study PRJEB31778, sample SAMEA3449251) | human gut metagenome | biome: human gut; feature: human-associated habitat; material: faeces | place: United Kingdom | collected 2010/2012 ...
CCGCTGTTCAGGACGGTATCAACCGCATCCGGGCTCAGCGTTTCGAGCTTCTCAATGCAATAGGTGCTGACGATGCCCTCCATGTCTGTGAAAATGACTGTGTCTCCTTTGGACAGCTCCTTCAGCTTGCCGAAGTGCGTGTCATAATTGTGCGCGGCAATAACAAGGTTGTCCGTTCGGGAGGAGCCGAACTGACGGCAGGGGGCTATCTGAAGGCGCGTATAGTCCCACTCCGCCATGACAGGCAGCTTCAGCCCAAGTGTCGGGATTTCCACATAGCCCACATACTCATAGCCGCCCAGCGTGACTACCGGCATTTCCGGATCAAGCGGCAGGGACAGTGCTTCCGTAGATTCCGGCTTGTTTGGCGCGGCCATCTCCTGCGCGGAGATGGCCGCCTCCACGCTCGCCAGCAGGCTCTCGGCTTCCTGACCGGCGTGCGCGTCCTCATAGCGGTTATACAGAAGCAGGAGCAGTGCCGACAGGATCAGCACTGCTCCCACTGCTATGATGGCAATGCCCGTTTTTTTAGGCATTATTCTCTTTCTTTTTCTTCACCAGCATTGCCCCGCCGAGAGCAACAAGGGCAAGTCCGGCGCCGCCGAGCACCCAGATGGGCCAGTTGAGCTGACCGGTCTGAATCAGGCTGCGGGTATTGGTAATGGTCACGATATTGCCGGAGACACTGTAGGACGGGACATAGCCCTTGGGAATATTGGTCTCGATCACCTGCCAGTTTCCGTAGGCATTCGGGTCTTTCCAGGTATATGTCCAGTTGTTCCACGAGCCGAGGCGGACAGTCTCATAAGGAACATCACCGTTATAAAGCGTGACGGTCACAGAGGACGGGCGGTTCTTCAGAGCATCGCTGCTCCACACCTTGCGGACAGAGAGATCCAGCGGATAGGAGGGCTCGGGCTCGGGCTGCGAATTTTTTGTGTTGGTGATGGTCGTCATTGTCCCTGTCGTGCTGTAGCTGACAGTGTACCCGGCGGGAACAGCTGCTTCTTCGGCTGTCCATGTATGGCCTTCCGCAAGCCGGTCAAACGTGTATGCCCAGCCGTTTGCAGCGTTCAGCTCCTGGGAGCGTTCGACCTTGCCGTCCTTCAGGAGATTAACTGTGATGCTGTCATTGGCGTGGTTCGCGTTGCCGTCGGACCAGACCTTGCGCACGGAGAGCTGACTTTCGTTATACGCCTCCACATGGAATATCCAGTCCACCTCGCCTATGCGGTCGGCAAACTTGTTGTCCAAATCGATGGGGACACTCAGCTCGACCTTCAGCGAGGCTGTCTCGCCGCTGCGGAAGGTGCCGAGGAATTTATTGCTTCCCAGGCCGCCCAGCTCATTTGGGGCAGCGTCATAGATAATCTCCGTGCCGTTCCAGACCTTCATAGACAGCTTGGAGAGAAACTCCGTCATTGCGGCGATGGTCTCCTTATCTGCGACCTTGGGGCTGAGGGGATTCGCCGTCTCATCATGCGCCTCGGCTCTCATATAAAGATTTACGAAGTCGCAGTCGGATGCAGAGTTTGTGAAGGTGATGGTCTCTGTCACGGTATCGCCGGGCATTACGTTCTTGAAGCTGTTAAACAGGTCGGTCTCCGTGTACTCGCTGCCGGGCTGGAAATCGAAGCCGCTGGTAAAGCCCTTAAAGGTGATAGAAGGAGCGGCGGCAAACGCCGTGGATGAGAGACTAATTACTATGAGAATCATCAGAACCAGTGAGAATACTGCTTTGCATGACTTTTTCATAATTGCCGCCCCTTATCAGTTCACGCTCAGCTTGCCGTCGCCATCGACCGCAACGTTCCAAGCCTCATTCACTGCGCTTGCCGGGGTGCTCTGGATAGCCTCCGCCAAAACTTCAACAGAAAGAGTATACTCCGGGGTCTCAGAGCATGTGACCATACAGGTCAGAAGGTTCCCCTCCGTTGATGCGCCGGGGGCGACAGGCAGCAGATAGTAGAAAAATCCGTCTTTGCCCTGTGCCCAGCTGCCGGAAGAGCAGGTCAGGTCATAGCTGTACCCCTCCGGAACGGATGCAGCAATGTTCCCATCTACATCAATCCAGTTCGCGACAACAGCGGCCCGGATGTAGGCGCTGATGGTGCCGGTGTTTTTGACCTGCACAATGCTGCCGTCCGTATCGCAGTTCTGCGTCACTTTGCAGGAAACATTGGCGTACTCAAAGGAGTTTTCCACCGGCTCGGTTTTTGTCGCCAGGAATGCGACAGTAGAGCCGACCGCCGTGCTGATGAGCAGGATGATGGCAATAAGCAGGACTGCCGTCCTGTTCATGCGGATCCCATGTCTGCCGCTTTTTTCATTATGTGCGTCCTGATACATAACTGCCGCCTCCTTTCTCAGCTTTTAAAGGTGATCTTGCTGTAATATGCGCCGCTCAGCCACCCGCCATTACTGATGGCGTTTGTGAAGTCGGCCGTGGCGGTCTGTGCGGGCTGCAGAGTAACACTCTGAACACCGCATGCCGTGTGCCGCCAACTCCAGGCGGTCACTTCCGTGACGGTATAAGTGCCGGTTTTCAGCCCCTTGATGGTCACGGAGTCGCTGCCGCTTATCGCGACGCGCTTACTGTAGCCCTCCGGGCCGGTCACATCAAAGATGAAGCTCTGCCCCTCGTCAATGTCCTGCCCCTGTCTGGTGATGGTCAGCTCGGCCGCGTCGGCCGCGAACTTGGCATAATACGTTGCGGCTTCGTAGCCCATGACGGGAGATTCCGCTGTGCCGTAATTTTTGGTCTTGCCGGGGACCAGCTTGTTATCGCTGACCCAGCTTGTCTCAACAGGCTGGGTGCAAGCTTCGTCACTGTACCAGCCGACGAATACGAAGCCCTCAGCTGCGGTTGGTGTGGAGCCTGCCGCCGTATCGCCAACACTGGCAAGGTGCAGCTCAGCGGCTCCGCCGCTCCGGTTTTCATCGCCAGCACCGGTCTCCGTGCCGCTGACGGGCAGCAGCAGAGTCTCACTTGCCGTATCCAGCGTGCCGGAATTTTCAGGCCCGACGACCTGATACTTGATCTCTACCTCTGTTTCAGCCGGTTCGGTCTGCTCCTCATACAGCGGGCAGCCTACCTTGTGCGGCTCGCCCTCGGCAGGCTTAGGGTCACAGGTGCAGGGTTTTTCTTCATTCGCAGGCGCTTCCGGTGCGGTATACAACGGGCAATCTTCCGTGTGCGTGCCGTCCGTCATGCCGCAGGTGCAGGTCTTTTCTTCCACTGCTGGTGCTTCCGGTGCGGTGTACTGCGCGCAGGCTTCTGTATGAACGCCGGTCTCTGTGCCGCAGGTGCAGGCCGTCTCCTCCGACGTGGGCGCCGCAGATTCTTCTTCAGCAAGCGTATGGCCGTCAAGCGCAGCGGCCTGATCTTCGGAGACAGCCAGCGTGCCGGGAAGCGTCATGCTGACGATCAGTGTGACGCTGATGATCAGTGCTAATGCTTTTTTGTTCTTCATGACACTGCCTCCTTACAAATTCGGCCAGCCCTGGGCGGTCATGACGGTATCGCCATTGTTGGCGGTCTGCACGGCCTGCGCGAAAACATCCACCGTCGCCGTCGCGTCCTGATATTCATCGCCCATGTCGGCGGCAAAGCTCACAGATGTAAAAACAGGAGCCGTGATTTCGCCGGGTTTCAGGATTTTGTTATAATAATAGTAACCGTCTTTTTCAGTCCAGTCGACGGTGTTGAGCTTCAGCTCCACCAGCCCGGTATCCGGCGTTCCATCCCCTTGAAGCTTGATGTTTTTTTCCACTTTCACACGCACCCATGCATCAGACGCACCGGTGTTCTTGATCTCCGCAATTTTAGTGACGGTGGTGTTGGGCATAACTCCGGTCAGGTCTTTAAATGGCGTTGTTTTTGCCTCGTCAGCCCATTCCTGCAATGTTATCTCCACGCCGCCGGTGGTAATGACATTGTGCGCTTTGTCCTCAGAGGTAAAGAACGCAAGGGTCCCGCCGGCAAGCATAGCGACGCAGATCGCCAGCACCGACAGAATCAAAAGTTTTCGCTTCATTGTCCTTGCTCCTCTCAAGCTGTATTGGGAAGATCCTCCCGCGGATCGAAAAACGAAGCCGTATGGCTTTATCAGACCATATGAGAACATCTGGGACAGGCCGGGTGCTCTCATATGGTCTGCGCCCAAAGGGCGCAGACCATGCGGGAAATAACGCAGCCGTTTCAAAGCCGCGCCAAAGTGAATTACTTAAATGCAGCCCAAGCCGCAGCAGCGTCTGCAAAGCCCTCGGCCTGAATGGCGTCGGCCTCGACCAGAACGTTCAGGGTCATGGTACCGTCCGTTGCAGTGATGGCGCCGGCATCGATGGCCTTCTGGATATCGGCGCTGGTAGCATCCTTGTTGATGCCGATGAAGTTCCAGACGTTCCACTCGGTCATCTTGCCAGCAGCCAAAGGCTCGGTGCGGGTGAAGGTGTAAACGTCGTAGGTTACGCCGTCCTTGGTAACACTGGCCTTATCAATCGCAGGTGCGTTGTTCCAGCCGCCGCCCTTGCCATCGATGAACTCACCCTGGCCAATGCAGGAGGAGCACCACTGGTTGGTGATCACGCCGCCGTCCTTCACGGCAACAAAGTCATTGTTGGCTGCGGAGGGAACCATCACACGGATACGAATGTAAGCGTCATTTGCGCCGGTGTTGACGACATAGGGGCACTTGGCAACGCCGCGGCCGGGAACCATGTTCGCGCCCTTCACGGCAAGGTAATCGTTCTGATAGGTCTTGGCGTCTTCCTTGATCTCTTCATCGGTGAACATGGTGTGGCCCGTGGTGACATATTCCATGCCATCATCAGCGGTCACCTTATGGGTGGGATCGGGGATGGATGTATCGCCGGAGTTGTCGTTGCCTTCGCGGTGGAACTGGGACTCGATCAGATCGATCTTGACGTTGCCGACGGTGAAGGTATTCGTTGCGCTCTTGGTATCGGTGAAGTACGCAAGAGATGCGCCCACGATGGCGATCGCCGCGAGAGCGACACACAGGAAGATCGCGGTCAGTTTCTTTTTCATGTTTGCTTGCTCCTTTTATGTATCTATTTTTCTGCGCACGTGCGCAGGGGGAAACTTATTGACGCGGCTTACTGAAAAAGTCATATACCGTGCGGAGAGCAATTACGCCTGCGCGTCAAATGCGGCAAAAGCCTCAGTTGCGTTCGCAAAGCCTTCGGCCTGGATAGCGTCGGCCTGCACCAGAACGTTGACGGTCATCGTGCCGTCTTCTGATACCTTTATAAAGCCTTTCTCAACGGCTGTCTGGATGTCAGCGCTGGTTACGTTCTTGCCGATACCGACATAGTTGATAACATTCCATTCGGTCATAGCGCCGGCCTTCAGAGGCTCAATGCGGGTGAAGGTAAGGACATCATACTTCAAGCCATCCTCATCGGTGTAGCCGTTCTCTTCAATGACAGGCCAGCTCACCCCATTTGCCCCATGCTGGAACTCACCGGAGCTCGTAGCGGAAGAGCAGAACATAGCGCTGATGAAGCCACGATAGCTGCCCTCATAATCGTGAGGAGCCATCACACGGATGCGGATATATGCATCATTTGTGCCGGTGTTGACCACATAGGGGCACTTGGCAAAGTTGCGGCCAGGAACCATGTTTTTGCCGCGCTCGCCGATGTATTCGGAGTATTTTTCAGCATCAGCCTTGATTTCCTCATCAGTGAAAGCCTTGTGGCCATCAGTGACATACTTCATACCGCTTGCAGTATTGGTGGGATCGGGGATGGTGGTATCGCCGGAGTTGTCGTTGCCTTCGCGGTGGTATCTGGACTCGATCAGGTCGATCTTTACGTTGCCGACGGTGAAGGTGTTGGTGGCCGAATCGGTGTCGGTGAAGTACGCGAGAGATGCGCCCACGACGGCGATAGCGACAAGAGCAACGCACAGGAAAATCGCAGTCAGTTTCTTTTTCACGTTTGCTTACTTCCTTTTATGTATCTATTTTTCTGCGCCCGTGCGCAGGGGGAAACTTATTGACGCGGCTTATCAAAAAAGCCGCATACCGTGCGAAAGGCAATTACTTCTGCGCATCAAATGCGGCAAAAGCCGCTTTTGCGTCCGCAAAGCCCTCAGCCTGGATAGCGTCGGCCTGCACCAGAACGTTTACAGTCATAGTGCCGTCACCCGATACCAGGATAGCGCCTTTATCGATCGCCTTCTGGATGTTCGCACTGGTAGCCTCAGAAGTAATACCGATGTAGTTCCAGACGTTCCATTCGGTCATCTCGCCGGGAGCCAGAGGCTCGTTGCGGATGAAGGTGTAAACGTCGTACCCTACGCCGTTTTCATCGATATAGCCCTTGCCGCTGGCGTCAATAAACGGATTGTACGTCGTTTTGTCATTGTGCATAAACTCGCCGCTGGTGATGGCGGTAGTGCAGAACTGGCTTTTGATCACGCCGCCGCTGCGAGCCTGCCAATAATCGCGGTTCGCCTCGGAGGGGATCATCACACGGATGCGGATGTAAGCGTCATTGCTGCCGGTGTTGACAACATAAGGGGACTTGGCGATTTTCTTGCCGGGAACCATGTTTTTGCCGCGCTCAGCGATATAGCCGGAGTAGTTTGCAGCGTCTGCCTTGATCTCGTCATCGGAAAAAATCGTAGCGCCGTCGGAGACATACTTCATGCCATTCGCGGTCCCGGTAGGAGCCGGAATAGAGGTATCGCCGGAGCTGCCGGAGCCCTGACGGTGGTATCTGGACTCAATCAGGTCGATCTTGACATTACCGACGGTGAAGGTATTGGTGGCCGAATCGGTGTCGGTGAAGTACGCGAGAGATGCGCCCACGATGGCGATCGCCGCGAGAGCGACACACAGGAAGATTGCGGTCAATTTCTTCTTCATTTGCTTTACTCCTTCTATGTATTATCTGCGCCCGTGCGCAGGGGGAAACTTATTGACGCGGCTTATCGAAAAAGCCGCATGCCGTGCGAAAGGCAATTACTTCTGCGCATCAAATGCGGTCCAAGCTGCGGATGCACCTGCAAAGCCTTCTGCCTGGATAGCATCGGCCTCCACCAGAACAGGAAATACACCGTTGGGATAGGGACCGTTCTCACCGAAGAGTGCTTCGCTCTGGGCGCTGGTAACCGTGGTGTCCATGTGGATAGTGCCCCAGACGTTCCAGTAGGTCATCTCATTGGGAGCCAAAGGATCAATGCGGGTGAAGGTATAGACATTGTACTTGACGCCTTCACGCTCCATGGTGCCAGTCTGATCAATTGCCATAGTGAATTCTTTCTGGCTCATGGCGCTGGAGGTGTACATACTGCTATTCAGAACTGCGGTGTCCAGATCGGCGGGGATCATAACACGAATGCGGATGTAGGCATCGTTGCTGCCAACATTCTTAACATATGGCATCTTGTGATAGGAACGGCCGGGGATGAGCTGTACGTTTTCACACTTATACTCTGCCGCATTCGCTTCGATTTGTGCATCGGTGTAGAAGGTATCGCCAGCCTTGTACTTGCTGGTGTTGCCGGAGCCTTCCTTGGCAACGTCAGACCACAGCTCGGAAGCAGATGTCTCGCCATTGGCAATACCGGCGTTCTCGCGATGCAGGCTGGATTCCAGTAGCTGAATCTTGACATTACCGACGGTGAAGGTATTGGTGGCCGAATCGGTATCGGTGAAGTACGCGAGAGACGCGCCCACGATGGCGATCGCCGCGAGAGCGACACACAGGAAGATCGCGGTCAATTTCTTTTTCATGTTTGCTTACTCCTTTTATGTAGTATTATATTTTTCCTGTGCCCGCGCACAGTAGGAGGAACTTAGTTTTCGGCCGCCGCCCATGCGGCAGCCGCATCGTCAATGCCCTCGCGCTGGACAGCATAAGCCGTGAAGGTCAGCTTGGGCTGGGTCCCGGCGAGGCTGTTGACCTCCGTCTTGGTCAGTTCCCGGCTGACAGTGACAACACCGTTCGGGTGCTCCGCGCTGCCCGCGAGGACATAGTACTCGATGCCGGCTTTGGCATCCTCCGCGCTGACTTCGCGGTAATAGACTCCGGGAACATTTTCGAGAGCCTTCCAGCCATTGTCACCCGCGGCGACAGAGTAGGAGACCTTCCTCGCTGTGCCGTTCGCGTCCGTGAAATCCGGCCAGTTTGTTTCCTCTGCCTTCACAAACAGCCAGCAGGCCTCGGAGTTGGGCTCGACCGCCACCTTAGGGTCCTTCCCAATATCGATGCCGGGGATGAGCTTGACCGGCTGACTGTCCGCGCTGCTCTCGGTCAGTGTAATGTTAATGTCCCCGATGGTGAATGTACTGACAGTCGATTCCGACTTGCTTGCAAGCCAGGCAACCGTCCCAGATACGGAATATCCGATCACCGCCAATGCCAGCACTGTGAGAACTGACAGCATTGCAATAATTTTTTTATTGCTCCTGCGGTGTTCCGTATTGCGTTTCATTTCTCATTTTCCTCCTCCCCGCAGATATGCAGCTTAGATCCCGACTGCTGCGAGTCTAATCTGCCGGGTTTTCGTTGTTCGGCTCCTCCGGTGCAGCTTCGGCTTTGCGCTCTGCGGTCTGCTCACCCTTACCGCGCCGTGAGGGCTTTTTTTCTTCGCCATTGCTGTCTGCAAATATATCAGGAATGAACACCAGCAGCAGAAGCACCGCGCCTGCGGAGATCGCAACATACATTCCCGGCGGGTGCTGGATGTAATCCGCGACATAGCCCAGATATGGAATGGAAAAGACCGGCGTACCGATCACATTTTTATAATGCACCAGCCCGCCGTCCTCGGCGTCGTTAGCGTCGCCCTTTGTGCGGAAGCGGATCACGGTGGGGTCCTCCTCGTCCGGGACAATGCCGACCACGCGGTGGGTAGCAATGGTGTTCTCATTCAGCATAAAGGTGATGGGCTGGCCTTCCTCTATCGTATAAGGGTCTACCTTTTTTACATAGATCAGAGAACCGGTGTGATACGTCGGCTCCATCGAACCGGACAGTACGGTGAACACCTGCAGTCCCACGACTCTCGCGCCCACCAGCAGAAGCGCCAGAAGCACCACCAGCGCTACCAGAATGGTGCTGATCACGTTCCAGATTTTCTTGAGAGACTTGTTCATCTATCTTCTTCCTCAATAACTTCAGGCCTGATGTATGGCACAGCGCCGCCGTGTATCTGCTCGAATACCCAGCCTTCGCCGCAAATAAGTGATCGTTCATACGGTCCTTGAAATCCGGCAAGCCTGATCGGTGAGCTGTCAAAGCCCATTGAATTTTTCACAGAGTTCGTCACTCTGCGAGCTTTTCGCCCTATAATATCGTCGCAAATTATAACGCTATGTACATTTAAAAGTCAATAGGAAGATATGATCTGAGAGGATTTTGAATAAAGCAGAGCGTAGGCCGATTTTTGCAAATTGATGATCCCTGCGGCGGACGTATCCACCTAATGCTTCTTCGCAGTCAAATGAGCAGTCTGAAGCGGCTTGGCGCTGTTGGTAGAATGTTTGTACCGCAACAATTTAAACCATCAGTTGACAAGGAGGATATCAACATGGCCAAAGGCGAAAACATCTTCAAACGGAAGGACGGCAGATGGGAGGCGCGCTATATCAAAGGATACGAGCTTTCCGGCAAAATCAAATACGGCTTCTGCTATGGAAAGACTTATCGGGAAGCCAAGGAAAAAGTAACCAAGTGCAAAGCAGCTCTGGTCAGTGGGAAGCCTGTTCCGAGCGCAAATTCCCGCCGTCGTTTTTCTTTTTACTGCGATGAGTGGCTGCGATTGCGAAAGCCCAAGGTGAAGGAGTCTACCTATATTAAATATGATACCGCACTGATAAAACATATCAAACCCAAGCTTGGCGGCTGCTTCCCGATGGGCATTACGACCGGTCTTATCGACGGCTTTACAGAAGAACTGCTCTTTGAGGAGGAACTGGCTCCTAAGACAGTGCATGATGTGCTTGTTGTGCTTGTTGTGCTTGTTGTGCTGCACGGAGTCTTGAAGTATACAGCAGCATTTTTCCCCGGTACGTTCCCCGCCGTTGAGATCAACAACCAAAGCCGTGTAAAAAAGAGATGCGGGTATTATCTCGTGAGGAGCAGGCCCGATTCGTTTCTTACCTGCTGGAGGATATGGATACATGCAAGTTCGGCGTTCTGCTGGCGCTCTTTACAGGCGTCCGTATCGGAGAGCTTTGCGCGCTGCAATGGGGAAAAATTTCTCTGAAAGAGCAGACGATCCGCATTGACGCTACACTTCAGCGTCTGCGTGATACCAGCGCTGTCGGAAGTGCACGGACAAGAATCGTGATCAGCACACCCAAGAGCGATACTTCTGTCAGGACAATCCCTGTAACAGACTACACGGCTGAGCTTTGTGGGAAGATGGCCCCCCATAGTTCAGCCGCTTATGTTTTGACTGGTACGGACAGCTTCATGGAGCCAAGAGCCCTGCAATACAGGATGGAAAAGTACACCCGCAAATGCGGCCTTGAGGGAGTGCATTTTCACACGCTGCGGCATACGTTTGCGACGCGCGCCGTCGAAGTTGGGTTTGAGATCAAGTCTCTCTCAGAGGTGTTGGGACATTCGCCTGCCTGCGGGCAGGCCGCCTCGGGTTGAAACAAAACCACCTTGCCGCATTTAGCTTTTGCAAGTCTGCATTCGCATAGCCTTGCAAAAGCTGCGGCTGCGGAAAAAGCGCCATGCCTTTATCTGCCTCCAGCAGCGGCATGGCGCTTTTCCCCCGGCACGTTTCTAAGCGCCCTCGGTTCGAATCCACCACGGTTTTCACGCCAAATAAAAGAGACATCCGCATGGATGTCTCTTTTATTTGGTGGGGGAAGGTGGATTCGACAGTATATAAGCCTGCTGCGTCCATCCAGTACATACGCTCATGTTCCCGTTTGGGTCACGGTTTGGGTCAAACGCTTTTGCTGCATAGTTAGTGGATAGTTATTGACAGCAAATCGCGCAGGTGCTCAAGATTTGCGTCGGTATAAACAAAGAATACACCGTCATTCAATTATTGTTTAAAATTTGCGACTGGTTTGCATATTGACAAACTAAAAGGAACGCAGTACACTAATTTGCGAGCAGGATGCAAATCGGAGGTGCGGCTGATGGCAAAGTATTTGACCCGGCAGCGCAAACGGCTTCTGGAATACCTTTCAGAGCATACAGATGAGCAGATGAGCGCGCGTCAAATCGCGGATGCGCTGGCCACAGACGAAATCAGCGTAAGCGCCGTTTATCGAAATCTCTCCGCGCTGGAGGAAGAAGGACTCCTTAAGCGCAGCGTTCGGGAAGGAACGAGGGAAATCTTTTTCCAATACATCGCCGCGGAGGAATGCAAAGACAGTCTGCACCTGTCCTGCCGCATCTGCGGAAAGAGCATACACTTAGGAGAACATGAAGCGGCACAGCTTCTTCAAGGCACAATGGAAAGCACTGGCTTTCAAATCAATAAATCAGAAACGATTCTTTACGGCGTCTGTGCCGAATGCAGAAATTAGACAGGTGGTGAGCAGAGTGACAAACAGGAGACGGATCATATCCATAATTGCCGCAGCGGCATTTCTGCTTGCAATACTCTGCTCCATGGTCTATATTGCCGCCGAAGCCGATCACGATTGCGCCGGCGACGGCTGCGCCATCTGCGCCCAGATCAGCATATGCAGAAATACGCTGAAGAATCTGATGACTGCCGTCTGCGCCGCAGTCTTTGCTACTGCGTTTATATATATTTTGTGCAGGAGTGCTTCTGTCTGCACATACTCTGTTCAGTTTAGTTCTCTGGTTTCTCTCAAGGTAAAACTTTCGGATTAAAAGTGATTTTCAGCAAGGGTGGAGTCTGCCCTTTTGGGGAAGGACTCTTGCAGCGTATGCTGCAGCCCTTGAATTTTTGCGCCCATTTTTGGGAAATCAAATTGCTTTTTATCCGGAGGTTTAATTTTTAATGAAAAAGTTTATCGCTATTATGCTTGCCGTTGTTATGTTCGGCACATTTATTGCTGGCTGCGGAAGCACCGCTACCGGGACTGATACGCAGCCTGCTGCCGCCCCTGCCGCTGCTACAGAACCTTCCACACAGCCGCAGAAAATAAAAATCGTCACAACGATTTTCCCGGAGTACGATTGGGTACGGGAAGTTCTTGGTGACAAAGCCGGGAACGCAGACCTCACCATGCTGCTCGATAACGGCATCGACCTGCACAGCTACCAGCCTACGGCTGACGATATCGTAAAGATTTCGGACTGCGACCTGTTTATTTATGTTGGCGGGGAATCCGACGGCTGGGTGGACGATGCGCTGAAGGAAGCCACCAACAAGAATATGAAGGTCATAAACCTGCTGGATGTGCTTGGCGATTCCGTGAAAGCGGAGGAAACCGTTGAAGGCATGCAGGAGACCGAGCATGAGCACGACCATGACCACAGCAAGGAAGTCTCCACCTTTGAAGATAATGAGGTTCAGGACAGAAGCCTGTCCGACTGGGCAGGTGATTGGCAGTCTGCGTATCCCTTTTCTCTTGACGGAACACTGGACGATGCATTTGCAGCTATGGCAGTGGAAGGCGAAATGACCGCTGATGAGTATAAGGCATACTATCAGAACGGCTACAAAACTGACATTGCGAATATCAGCATTGAGGGCGAGCACATCAACTTCACTTATGATAACGGCAAAACTGTCGGCTCCGATTATAAATATGTTGGCTATTATATTCAGAACTGGTCTACCGGCACCAAGGCGGCTATGTACCGCTTTGAAGCAGCGGACAAAGCATCCGGCGCTCCGATCTATATTGAGTTCAACGATCACATGATCGAACCGGCTGCCGCAGAGCATTTTCACATCAGAATGAGCAATGAAAGCTTTGATGCGATCATCGATCCTGAGAACTCATGGCCGACCTTTTTCCCCGCTGATATGACCGGCGAAGAGATATGCGAGCACATGGAAGGTCACGACCATGACGAGGATGAGGATCATGAGCACGAAGAGGAAAAAGACGAGCATGTCTGGCTGTCCCTGAAGAACGCCGAAGTTCTTGTAAACGCCATCTCCGAGTCTTTGCAGGAGATCGACCCCAGCAGCAAGGACGCCTATGCCGACAACTCATCTGCATATATCGAAAAGCTTTCCGAGCTGGACAGCGAGTACCGTCAAGCTGTTGATGCCGCATCCACGAAAACCGTTCTGTTCGGCGACCGTTTCCCGTTCCGTTACTTGGTTGATGACTACGGTCTGAGTTATTATGCTGCCTTTGTGGGCTGCTCCGCCGAAACTGAGGCCAGCTTTGAGACCATTTCTTTCCTTGCCAAGAAAGTTGACGAGCTGAAGCTTCCCTGCGTACTGACCATTGAAGGCACACAGCACAAGATTGCTGAAACGATTGTGGAAAATACCGCTGAGAAAAATCAGAAAGTGCTGACGATGGATTCCATGCAGTCGACCACCTCCGAGGATGTTGCTAACGGCACGACCTACCTTTCCGCGATGGAAAAGAACCTCTCCGTGCTGAAGGAAGCACTGGGTTAAGGAGGCGGAACGATGGCTCAGCTCACTTGTCATGATCTCGCCGTCGGCTACGACGGGAACGCCGTGCTGCAAGGTCTTAATTTTGAGGTCCGCGCAGGCGATTATCTTTGCATCGTAGGAGAAAACGGCTCCGGCAAGAGTACCCTTATGAAAACGATCCTCGGTTTACAGCCGCCCATCAGCGGTAAGGTTTTGACAGGTGACGGGCTGTGGAAGAATGAGATCGGTTACCTGCCGCAGCAGACACAGATACAAAAGGATTTCCCGGCATCCGTGAGAGAGATAGTTCTCTCCGGGTGCCAGGGGCGCTGCGGCAGCCGCCCCTTTTACAACAAAGAAGAGAAGCAGCTTGCCGAAGAGAATATCAGAAAGATGCAGATAGAGAACCTTTCAAGGCGCTGCTACCGGGAGCTGTCCGGCGGACAGCAGCAGCGGGTACTGCTTGCCCGTGCGCTGTGCGCCACACGAAAAATGCTGCTTCTGGACGAACCGGTTTCCGGGCTTGACCCCAAGGTCACGGCAGAAATGTATGCGCTCATCTGTAAGCTCAATCATGATGACGGCATTACCGTCATTATGATATCCCACGACATCGCTGCGGCAGTAAAATACGCAAGCCGCATTCTGCACATTGGCGATGCTGTTTTCTTCGGCACGAAGTCCGAATATTTGAACAGCCCGCAGGGACGGCTCTTTGTCGCCAGGGAAGGCGGTGATGCGCAGTGAATGCTTTTACGGAAAAGCTTACCCTATACTGGGCATATCCTTTCGTGCGCTATGCGCTCATCGTCGGTGTGCTGATTGCGCTGTGCTCCTCTCTGCTGGGCGTAACGCTGGTACTGAAAAGGTTTTCCTTCATCGGTGACGGGCTTTCTCACGTCGCGTTCGGCGCGATGGCGATCGCCGCCGTGATGAAGCTCAACAGCGAAATGCCGCTGGTGATGGTCATCACGGTCATCAGCGCCGTGCTGCTTCTGCGTACTGGGCAGAACACGAAGATCAAAGGTGATGCGGCGATCGCAATGATCTCGGTCGGGGCGCTGGCTATCGGCTATTTGCTGATGAATATTTTTTCCACCTCGTCTAACCTTTCCGGCGATGTGTGCAGTACGCTGTTCGGCTCGACCTCGATCCTGACTCTGGCCAAGAACGAGGTATGGCTGTGTGTTGGCATGTCGGTGCTTGTGGTTACGGTGTTCATCCTGTTTTATAATAAAATTTTTGCCGTGACCTTCGACGAGGACTTCGCAAGGGCGACCGGCACGAAAGCGGGGCTTTATAATTTACTGATAGCTGTCGTGGTCGCGGTCATCATCGTGCTGGCAATGAACCTTGTCGGGTCGCTGCTGATATCGGCATTGGTGATTTTTCCTGCGCTGTCCGCCATGCGTGTATTCAAAAGCTTCAAAGCCGTGACCATATGCTCGGCGGCACTGTCGGTATTTTGCGCATTCACCGGTATGCTTATTTCCATTCTCGGCGGAACACCCGTCGGCTCGACCGTTGTTGCGATGGATATGCTGGCCTTCGGGGTGTTCCATGTTATAGGCATGCTTCTGGCCAGATCAGAATTTTCATTGACGTAAAGGAGGACTGCGGCTCATGAAAAAATTTGTTTGTGTTATTCTTGCTTTGGCTCTCGCGCTCATAGCCGGATGCAGCAGCGGGGAAACATCGGCGCCGGATAACTCTCCCGCCGCTGCCGTTCCTTCCCCTGTTGAAACCTACGATCTTCCTGAAGCATCGCCGCCTGTCCCGGTACCATTTTCGAGACTGGATACGCCGGAGCCGACCGCTTCCCCTGTGTCTGCACAGGCAGAGCCAGCAACAGAGAGCGGCGAAGCCGTACAGACCTCAGGCGGTATTGATATAGACCTCACGCAGGTGAGCGGCGGAGTCGTTTACGGCGAGGTTTTTAACATGACAATGTATCCTGAAGATTACGTCGGCAAAACGGTGAAAATGCACGGAGTATTCGGGATCGGCTATTCATATAAGCCGGACGGCTCTATGGATGAATCTACGCTGCGTTTCGCCTGCATCATTCTGGACGCAACCGCATGCTGCGCTCAGGGCATAGAGTTCGTTTGGAGCGGCGAGCACAGCTATCCGGACGATTACCCGGAGCTGGGCGGTGAGCTTACCGTAACAGGCAGGTATGAAACGTATGAAAGAGACGGGCTCACATACTGCCATCTTGTTGATGCAGAGCTGTCGTATTAAGCAAGGCTGTCATCCTTATCGCAGGTCAAAAAGTTTCCCATATACCATGGCCGTTTACAACACTCTTGAATTTATGAGTCACTCATAAACCGACCCATATCTTCCGTTCCCTTTGTATCCGCTCTATAATGAGCACAACAGGTGAGCCGAAAGGCTCAGAATACAAGGAGGAACTTATCATGCTGAATGAAAACGTTGTGAAGCTGCTCAAGAGCGGAATGTGGGATCTGGCTACCTGTGACGGCGGTGAGCCCAATGTGGTGCCTGTTGCGTTCAAGGATGTGACTGCTGACGGCAAGCTGGTCGTCGGGGATGTGTTTCTGGACACGACGCTGAAAAACCTTGCCGCAAATAACGGCAGGATCGCGATCTCGGTTTATGATGCACAGAACCTCGAGGGCTATCAGGTCAAAGGCACGGCGCAGTATGTCACCGAGGGCGAAGTGTTCAGCACCTTCAAGGCCATGGTGGAGAAGATGTTCAACGGTGCTGCTACCGCGAAAGGTGCGCTTATAATCACGCCGGAGAAAGTCATCGTCACTACTCCCGGCGCGGACAATAAGAAAGAGCTGTAAAACGTGAGTGGGCGCGGAAACGTGCCCACTCATTAATTTTATAGTTACTTGTTTCACGTCACATATCCCGTTATAATAAAGAGCACAGAGGGGGTGCGGCTATGTATCAGAGAAAGTTAGAAAAGGATATCCGCTGCCCGCTGGAATACGGCATGGAGCTGTTCGGCGGGAAGTGGAACTCACGCATCATCTGCGTGCTGGCGGCGCTGGGTACGCTGCGGTACAGCGAGCTGCGCCATGAGATGGGCAACATCACCGATGCGGTACTTGACTCTACGCTGAAAGGGCTCATCGCCAACGGCATTGTGGAACGTAGGTCATACGATGAAATACCGCCGCGCGTGGAGTATTCGCTGACGGAAAAGGGGGCGTCCGTTGTCCCGATTTTGCAGAGCATCTGCCAATGGGCAGGTGTGTTTTACAAGGACGAGGGCGACACGCCTATGATCCAGTGCCAAAAATGCGACCATCGCTGAAAAAAACAGGAGGGAGATTTGCTTTTGTAAAAGAGTTCCTTTCCCGTGAACTGCCCGAAGCTGTCATGTACATACCGGAGGCAACCTATCTGGCGTGGGTGGATATGAGCAAGTGCCTGCCGAACGGCACCGACCTGCCCGACTTCTTCGCAAACAAAGCAGGTGTGCTGCTGGAGGGTGGGAACGCCCTGTTCGTGGGCAATGCCGCTGGATATATCCGGCTGAACTTGGCGATGCCCCGCAGCATTATTGAGACAGGTCTGCAGCGCATGGCGGACGCCATACGCAAAGAGCAAAATGCCATGTGATCCATCAGCTCTGCTATAACCAAAGAAAAGACATGACGCTGACCATTAAGCGGTCAACGTCATGTTTCTTTTTGTTCTGCAGTCTTAACCAAGCGTAAAATTCATCGGCCGAACAAAGTTCTCAGCCCGCATCAGAGCAATTTCTTTCCAATGATCCAGATGCCAGATAAAGTTTCCGCAGCAGACAGCCCCATCAGAATACCTGCAATAAATTTCTGAACATCAGTCCCCCCAGTTGTCTTGGACATGGCACCGCTGGCAATACCGAGAACGATGAGGACAAGTCCATAGAGAATGTTCTTTTGGCGCTCCAGCTCCTGTGTGCGGCGCAGCAGGTCGAGAATTTGTTCATCGTCGTAGACGCGTACGCTGTTCTCCGCTGCATCCTCACCGTCCATCAGTTCCGGAAGCGTCACATCGAGCGCCTCGCAGAGCTTCTGGATGAGGCTGTAATCAGGCATACACTTTCCGTTTTCCCATTTTGAAATAGTCTTATTGGACACGCCGAGCTGCTCTGACAGTTGTTCCTGCGTCAGATTCTGTTCCTTACGCTTGCGCACAATATATCTGCCGATGGCTATCTGATCCATTTTGAATGCCTCCTGTATTAAGATGCTTCAAGCAGGAACAAACATTCCCCAGCGGTAGAATTTGAGGAGATACGGGTTAATACAATGCTTTTGTGGGGCATACAATCTCCATACGGCGGTTGAGGTTGCGCGTCATAAGGTCGGAGGAAATAAAATACTCCGCATTGTTGCCGCGGCCGAATCGATAAATATGGCCATGCTCGCGATCCTCGAATTGTTCATCGTCAAAGCTAATGTCGGCGTTCCAGCTCACCCGGTGAAATATCTCCGTTCAGATCCGGAAGCACCTTTGCAGAGCCTTGTACTCGCCCAAGGCCAAAATCGTTATATCCTTGGCCAGCACAGTGTCCGGCGTAACGGAAACATCCGTTTTTCCAGCGCGTTTGATGCCGAGAATGTTGATGCCAAACTTTTTGCGGATGTCCAACTCTCCGACACTTTTGCCAACCCAACTCTCCGGCACTTCCACTTCAAAAATGGCGTGCTGCTCATCGATCTCTATGTAGTCGAAAACATGATTGGCGGTGTATCGGATCGCTGCCCATTTTGCTACCTGCTTCTCAGGATATACCACATGGTCAGCGCCATTGCGAAGCAGGAACTTCGCCTGCACATCTCGTTCCGCGCGCGAAATCACGCATTTTGCTCCAAGCTCCTTCAGCAGCGATGTTGTTTCCAGCGAGTTCTGAAAGTTCCCGCTTACGGTCACAATACAGACATCAAAATTTCCGATACCAAGCGAACGAAGAAACCCCGCATTGGTGCTGTCGCCGATCTGTGCGTTGGTGACAAACGGCAGCACGTCGTTGATCCGTTCCTCATTGGTATCGACTGCCATGACCTGATGCCCCAGCTGAGAGAGCTGCATGGCGATATGCCGCCCAAAGCGGCCTGCTCCAATCAATAAAACATTTTTCATGGGATAGATGCTCCTTTGCTTATCCAATCGTGATTCTTTCCTGCGGCAGCTTTGCATTGCCATTTTTCTTACTGGACACCGCCGCATAAATGAGTGTAAGCCCGCCGACTCTGCCCAGATACATCAGCGCGATCAATACCATTTGCGAGGGAATATGCAGCTGCGGCGTAATACCCAATGTCAGACCAACCGTGCCTACCGCCGATGCTGCTTCATACAGGCAGGAGGACAGCGGAAGATCCTCATATACGCTGATAAAAACACCTCCGCCAAAGAACAGCGCAAGGTACATCGTCAGGATGGTTGCGGCGGTTTTGACGGCGCTGCAATCGATCCGACGCCCGCAAAATTGTGCGCTGTCCTGTCTGCGGAATGTTGCGGCAGCATTAGCAATAAGGACTGCCAGCGTCGTTGTTTTCATGCCGCCCGCCGTGGAACCGGGAGAGCCGCCAATTAGCATCAGAAGAATCATCATACCATACGAAGCGCTTGACATTGCGGACAGATTTACCGTATTGAAGCCCGCCGTCCTCGGCGTGACAGCCTGAAAAAAAGACGCCAGCAGCCGCTGTCTTATGGGAAGTGCAGAAAAGTCTGCAAAGAAGAAAAATATGGCTGGCAGAAGGATGAGAAGCCCAGTCGTGACAAGGATCACCTTGCTCTGCATCCGATAGCGATGAAATTTCCACTTGTTTTCGCAAATGTCATCCCACGTCAGAAAGCCAATGCCCCCAATCACGATCAGCAGCATGATCGTGATATTGATCACCGGACTATAAGCATAGACGGTAAGGGAAGGATACTGATTACTTTCTGTTCCGAGAATATCAAACCCAGCGTTGCAAAATGCTGATATGGAATGAAACACCGCCATCCAGACTCCGCGCCATCCATAGTCCCGGCAGAATACCGGCATCATAGCAAGTGCACCCAGCAGTTCGATTAGAAATGTCCCCCGCAGGATGAACCGTGTCAGTCGAACGATTCCACCGACCTTCGGTGCTGAGATCGCATCCTGTATTGTGCTGCGCTGCATCAGGGAGATTTTTCGCCCTGACAGCAGAGCGAACGATGCTGCTACGGTTACGACGCCAAGGCCTCCGATTTGAATCAGCACCAGAATAATCGTCTGCCCGAAGCCCGACCAGTAGCTCCCAGTATCTTGCACGGCAAGACCTGTCACGCAGACAGCAGATGTAGCAGTGAACAATGTTTCGTTGAATGGAGTTACGCGCCCATTTGTTGTGGAAATCGGCAGCATCAGCAGCAGTGCCCCCAGCAGAATGACTCCAGCAAAACCTATTATGATAATTTGGAAAGACGAAAGGCGGCGCCTTCGACAAAGTATTTCTTCCGGCATAAAGGCAGCTCCTTATTAACTGGTATGCGCTTATTATACACCTGAAGATTTTAAGAATGGGTAAATAATACATGCTACGTATTAAGATTGCGCAAAAAATCTATTGCGTTTGAATCCGCCATGGAACATTGCTGCTGAAAAGGAAATTGAAATCCTCTAAATTCAAAGAAAAGCCAAGACACCGATCGCTGACGGTCGGTGTCTTGGCTTTTCTCACTTGGAATTTTTCAGCCAGTCGAGATACGCTTCCATGGTGATGATCCCCGCGGCGCATTTGAGTT
>ERZ827043.1826-NODE-1826-length-20292-cov-55.846716_pt1 | contig 20292 bp, 13 predicted proteins | sample MGYA00519923_ERZ827043 | MGnify/ENA primary metagenome ERZ827043 (study PRJEB31778, sample SAMEA3449251) | human gut metagenome | biome: human gut; feature: human-associated habitat; material: faeces | place: United Kingdom | collected 2010/2012 ...
GAGATACTGTGCCAGAACAATATCTCGCAAAAATGGGCTTTTTAAGGGACGACTACTTACCGTATTGCCGCTTTCGGAGACAAGGTGCGCACTCGTCGTGAGCTTATCAGCCAGGCTTCGCTCTTCTACGACAATCACATACGTGTGTCATCGCGCCTTTCGGTCCAGGTGGGTGTCCATGGCGTGGGCTATTTCCCTCACGGCAGCAAAGACTATTACAGCATACAGCCGCGCCTCTCGGTCAAATATTTCCCGGCGGACAATGACTTGCTTTATCTTCATTTCTCAAAGATGGAGCAGTTTTATCATTGTCTGAGGCTCTATTCATGGGACTTGCCTACCGACTTCCGTATGCCGAGCATCGATGGCTACAAGCCGCGTTCTTCAGAGCATTATGAGGTGGGGTGGAAGCATTTTCTCGCGGGAGGTCTGTTTGAGCTTTCGGCATTTTATAAGACAAGGCATCATGTGGTGGCTCTGCGTCCTGATGCTTTTGTTGAAGACGATAGCTGGGGACAGTATGTCATGGCGGGCAACGGTGATAGCTATGGCGTGCGTTTTTATCTTAATAAGAGTTGGAAACGTTGGATGCTTCAGTTCTCTTATGCCTTTTCGCGTAGTCGTGAGTGGTTTGACGACATGCCGGAGCACGGACGCATGCCGTCACTTTTTGACGTGCCTCATCAGTTGAGCGCAGCCTTGTCGTTTAAGCTCAATGCCCATTCGCTCGTGTCCGTGGGTGGCATGATGCGTTCGGGTAAGGTGATGGAGTTTGGTGAGGATCTGGACTTGGCTCCAGAGGAGCAGTTTCGTACTGACCGTGAGCCGCTGGTCTATCGTGTAGACGTGGGTTATTCGTTCGAAAAGGCGTTCGGCCGTAGGCTCCTTGCTCTGCGTTGCGGACTGTATAATGTCATTGGTCGTCCGTCCGATGAGGATGTCCTCAGCTTCTATTCCGCTGTCTGGCACGGCAACTGCCTTCCTTATGCGAGTGTCAGTTTTAAGTTCTGAGTATCGCCAGGCCTTTATTGTTCAACCACTTTTCAGCCTTGGCAGATACGTTGCCCGATGATATGTCACGGACGATGCCTGTGTTGTCGTCACGTATATCATGATCCGTAGAGGCCATATGGGCAGATGCATATGGCTCTCTCCGGTGTGTGTCGGAGTTTGTAGGATGAGAACGGTGTCATAAGTATGTCAAGAGGGGAATGATGGCTTTGCTGACCCTCTGTTTGGGTTATGTTGTTCACAGATTTTTCAGCCTTTTTGCTTGTCTTTACGCTACGCTCCATGTATGTCAGTATGCTAATAGTCAAAAAAATAGGTGGATTGAATGCAGAATGTATTTTTTTTGCTACCTTTGCGCCGAAAATCATAATTAAGTAAGGAGATATTCATGTCTAAGAAGTTTGCTGAACATAACGGTCTTGATCTCAAGCAGACCAATGATGAAGTATTAGCAGCGTGGGAGAAGCACGACATCTTCCACAAGAGCATAGATGAGCGTGAAGGCCATCCCCTCTTCGTATTCTTTGAGGGCCCCCCTTCGGCCAATGGCCATCCCGGTATTCACCATGTGCTGGCACGTTCGATCAAGGATACGTTCAACCGCTATAAGACCATGCAGGGCTTCCAGGTGAAGCGCAAGGCAGGTTGGGACACACACGGACTCCCTGTGGAGCTGGGTGTGGAGAAGGAACTCGGCATTACGAAGAAAGATATCGACAACAAGCAGAGTGCGAAGTATATCTCTGTGGAAGACTATAACCGCAAGTGCCGTGAGAACGTGATGATGTTCACGGCTGAGTGGCGTAAGCTCACAGAGCAGATGGGCTACTTCGTTGACCTCGATCATCCTTATATTACTTACGACAACAAGTATATTGAGACGCTGTGGTGGCTGCTGAAGCAGCTCTACAATAAGGGCCTGCTTTATAAGGGCTACACCATCCAGCCCTATTCGCCTGCCGCCGGTACGGGTCTGTCGAGCCATGAGCTCAACCAGCCCGGTTGCTATCGCGATGTGAAGGATACCACCGTCACGGCCCTCTTCCCCATCACGTCTCCGCGTGAGGCCTGGACGCATCATGGCAAGGCTTGTTTCGTGGCTTGGACCACAACGCCTTGGACCTTGCCCAGTAACGTGGCTCTTTGTGTGGGCCCGAAGATCGACTATGTGGCCGTGGAGACTTATAACCTCTATGATGGCGAGCCACTGACGCTGATTATGGCAGAGAGCCGTGTCAATGCCTACCTTAAGGCCGATCAGGAGTGCAAGGAAGGCGAGCTGCTGCCTTTCGACAAGGAGAAGAAGCAGTGCCCCTGGCGCATCGTCGACCGTATGAAGGGTACCGACCTCGAGGGACTGGGCTACGAGCAGCTCATGCCGTGGGTGAAGCCCTGCGAGAAGGTGAACGATCTGGCTGCGCCTTTCATCAAGGAGTATGCTGCGGCCCATCCGGAGAAGACCTTCAAGAGCGTTGACGGACGTGACACGTTCGTAGAGATGAAGGATCAGGCCTTCCGTGTGATCCTTGGCGACTATGTGACTACAGAGGACGGTACCGGTATTGTGCATATCGCACCTACCTTCGGTGCTGACGATGCCAATGTGGCTCGTGACGCCAACATCCCTGCCCTCTATCTGATCAATAAGAAGGGCGAGACGCGTCCTATGGTCGACCTTCAGGGTAAGTACTACGAGATTGATGCGCTCGACGACAATTTTGTGAAGACTTGTGTCGATGTCGATCTCTATAGTCATCATGCAGGCGACTATGTGAAGAATGCTTACGATCCGAAGTTCAACCCCAACGGAGTGTGGGACAAGAAGGCATCGGAGAAGGCCGAGGATCTGAACATCGTGATCTGCATGGAGATGAAGCAGGAGGGCACGGCCTTCAAGATTGAGAAGCATGTGCACAACTATCCTCACTGCTGGCGTACCGATAAGCCCATCCTTTACTATCCCCTTGATTCTTGGTTCATCAAGGATACGGAGAAGAAGGAGCGTATGGTAGAACTCAATAAGACGATCAACTGGCAGCCTGAGTCGACCGGCACCGGCCGTTTCGGCAACTGGTTGGAGAATCTGAACGACTGGAACCTGTCACGCTCACGTTTCTGGGGTACACCGCTGCCCGTATGGCGCGATGACGACCGCCGTGAGAAGTGCATTGGCAGCCTCGAGGAGTTGTATGCAGAGATCGAGAAGTCGGTTGCTGCCGGCTTCATGAAGTCGAACCCGTTGAAGGACAAAGGCTTCGTTCCCGGCGATTATTCGCAGGAGAACTATGACAAGGTTGATCTCCATCGTCCTTATGTCGACAACATCGTGCTTGTGAGCGATGCCGGCACGCCGATGCACCGTGAGACCGACCTGATCGACGTATGGTTCGATTCCGGTTCTATGCCTTATGCACAGCTTCACTATCCCTTCGAGGGTGAGATTGCCTGCGGACAACGTCAGCGCATCGATCCTGAGCGTGCCAAGAAGGCTTTCGAAGAGAATAATGTAAAGACGGCTGACGAATATCGGCAGCTGCTTATCCACAGCAGTTATAAGGGCACCCCGCTGCCTCCTGCCTTCTATCCCGCCGACTTCATCAATGAGGGTGTCGATCAGACACGTGGATGGTTCTTCACACTTCATGCCATCGCCACGATGGTATTCGACAGCGTAGCCTTCCGCAATGTCATTTCCTCGGGTCTGGTGCTCGATGCTAAGGGCAACAAGATGTCGAAGCACGTGGGCAATGTGACCGATCCTTTCGAGATGATCGACAAGTACGGTGCCGATCCCGTGCGTTTCTACATGATGACCAACTCCGAGCCTTGGGACAACCTGAAGTTCGATCCGAACGGTGTCGACGAGGTGCGTCGTAAGTTCTTCGGTACCTTATATAATACTTACAGCTTCTTCGCTCTTTATGCCAATGTCGACAACTTTGATCCTGCCGATCAGGGTGAGCAGGCACTGACGGAGATCGACCGCTGGATACTCTCTTCTCTCAATACGCTTGTGAAGGGTGTGACACGCGAGTTGGAGCGCTTCGATCCTACGCGTGCCGGTCGTCTTATCGACGATTTCGTCAATGACGATCTGTCCAACTGGTATGTGCGTCTCAACCGCAAGCGTTTCTGGGGTAAGGAGATGAGTGCTGACAAGCGTGCTGCTTACCGGACGCTCTACACCTGTCTGATGACAGTGGCCAAGCTGTTGGCTCCTTTTGCTCCGTTCTATGCTGATCAGCTTTATAAGGATCTGGGCGGTGAGCTGGAGAGCGTGCACCTTGCAGAATGGCCGAAGGCCGAAGAAGGCTGTATTGACCATGAGCTGGAGGAGCGTATGTCGCTCGCACAGAAAATCACCTCGATGGTACTCGCCCTACGCCGAAAGGTGAATATCAAGGTACGCCAGCCGCTGGCACAGATTATGATTCCGGCTGTCGATGCTAAGCAGCGTGAGCGCATTGAGGCTATGAAGGATCTCATCCTCAATGAGGTGAACGTGAAGGAGCTGCAGTTTGCCGAAGGTCAGGGCATCCTTGTGAAGAAGGTGAAGTGCAACTTCCGTGTCATGGGTAAGAAATTCGGTAAGCTGATGAAGGGTGTCGCAGCCCGTATGTCTTCTCTCTCTCAGGAGGAGATTGCCCAGCTGGAGCAGCAGGGACATTTCGATTTCGAGTATGAGGGCCAGGCTGTCAGCGTAGAGGCTGCCGATGTGGAGATCATTTCTGAGGATATCCCCGGTTGGCTCGTGAGCAATGAGGGCAACCTCACCGTGGCACTCGAAGTGGAAATTTCCGAGCCGCTCCGTCAGGAGGGTATTGCCCGTGAGCTTATCAATCGCATTCAGAATCTGCGTAAGGAGAGTGGTCTGGAGATCACCGATCACATCAGTGTCGTTGTATCGCCCAATGAGAAGACCGACGCTGCCGTACATGCTTTCTCTGATTACATCTGCTCACAGGTGCTTGCCAACAAGCTGGAAGTGGCTGACAACGACGGCTCTGAGGCAGAGATCGACGAACTGAAGCTTAACATCCTCATTCAGAAGGACTAAGGATATGAGATAAAGACCTGTCGTGCGGGAGAAGTCTTCTCTCTGCATGGCAGGCCTCTTTATTACCTTTTAACTATTATTATCTTATACACCTATAAAATTTGACGGATATGGAAAAGAAAGTTCGCTACAGTGATGAGGAGCTCGAGGAGTTCCGTGGCATCATTAATGAGAAGTTGGCTCGCGCCCGAAAGGAATATAATGAGATGATGGCTGCCTTGATGAACAACGACGGTAATACCGACAATGACACCAGCCCTACTTTCAAGATTGCTCTGGAGGGTAGCGCCATGGAGCGTGAGGATCTTATCCAGCAGGCTCAACGCCAGCAGAAATTCATCCAGGGTCTTGAGGCCGCTCTGGTGAGAATTGAGAAGAAGACGTATGGTATCGACCGTTTTACCGGCGAACTCATCCCTAAGGAGCGCCTGCGTGCCGTACCTCATGCTACTCTTAGTGTGGCCTCGAAGAATGCGAGAAAAAACAAGAATGACTGATTCAACTAACAAACAAGGATTCACAAAAGCCGGAGGGCAGGACAGACAACCGGCGGAACAGCGTCCCGCCGGTACGTCAACCCACGAGGCACAGTCGGCCGTACGGCGTACGGGATGGGCAGGATGGCCGTGGATCATTGCCGTGGCTATTCTCGTCATCGACCAGCTGATCAAGATATGGGTGAAGACGCACATGACGCTGGGCGAGTCAACGGAGGTAACGCCGTGGTTCTATATCACGTTTATAGAGAATAACGGTATGGCCTATGGCATGACGTTCATCAATAAGCTTTTTCTTTCCGTAATGCGTATCATTGCCGTGACGGCCATCGGTTGGTTTATCTGGCAGACACTAAAGCAGGGTGGACGGAAATTTTACATCGTCCTGCTGACAATGATTGCGGCCGGAGCGGCCGGTAATATCATCGATTCGATGTTCTACGGTCTTGTCTTCAATGAGTCCTCACCTTTCTATGTGTCCTATTTCGTACCCTTTGGTACAGGTTATGCGCCTTTCCTGATGGGTAAGGTGGTGGATATGCTCTATTTCCCTATCATCGATACGACGTGGCCTGCATGGGTGCCTTTTGTAGGTGGTGACCATTTCATTTTCTTCTCTCCGGTCTTCAATTTTGCCGACTCGTGCATCACGGTAGGGGTGATTCTTATGCTTATCTGTTGCCGTCGTGATCTGGAGTTGATGGGCGAGACGGTACGCCGTGGGCTGCATCTGAAGAAGAAAGACGACAAAAAAGAGGATTGAGACAAATAGCTTGCCGTTGCAATCCTTTACTTCTATCCCGGTGGGAACACGCTTCCTGCCGGGAATATATATTCAATCATCACAGCTCCCGTGGAGCAGGCATGAGGCTACACAGCTTGCGACAGCAATGGTGTGTTCCGGATCCCGAAGGGAGCGCGTAGTCCTGTATCAACATGACATATCATAGCAGACACATCATTTATCTTTTCTCTTTTGTCTTGCTTCTTCTTGTAAGTTGCAAGCCGGGCGTTCCTTCCGAGATCATTCAGCCTTCGGAAATGGAGGAATTACTCTATGACTATGCGCTGGCCGACGGCATGGTATCATTGCAGCCGGGCAACGCTTCGGAGAATGATATTACGTTGCGGCAATCGGTGCTTCAAAAGTACGATGTGTCGCAGGCCGATTTCGATTCGTCAATGGTCTATTACACACGCCACTCTGACCAGCTCCGTGACATCTACCAGCATGTCTGTGACCGCCTGCAGAAGGATGCTCAGGCGCAGGGTGCCAGCGTAAACGAGACAATGGCAGGTGTGATGGCTGTTGATAGTATTGATATCTGGCGGGGAGAGCGCTCAATGGTGCTCATACCACAGGCGCCTTATAACTATTATTCCTATAATCTGAAGCCCGACAAGAAAATCCGCCGCGGCGATGGCGTGACGCTTCAGTTCTATGCCAACTTTATCTATCAGGATGGCATGCGTGATGGTGTCGCCATGCTTGCTGTGACCTATAATAATGATTCTACCGTCACGAGAACGACGCATATTTCCTCGACAATGTCCTACTCGCTGACCATTGACGATCGCGACAGTTTGGGTATAAAGTCGGTACGCGGCTTCTTCATCCTAAATAAGAATACGCAAGACCAGTCGGCGACAACGCTTCGTCTGATGTCGCTCTCACAGATCCGTATGCTTCGTCATAGTCCGCAGATGCAGCCGACCCAATCGGCAGGCGGGGCCGTGCAGCCGGCGGTACGTCCTAATATCGACAGCATCCGCCGTATGGAGCAGCAGTCTCGGCAGGGACAGCCCTCTTCATTGGAACCCTCATCGCCTAGCTCTTCACCGACGCTGGCTCCGGCTACACGTCTTTCCGACGGACGTCCCCTGCCACCACCACCTCCTTCCGAAGGAAAGAGGAAACTTGAGATGAAAAAACTGCCGGTTCGATAACTCTCATTTCGTCTTGGCTGTAGGGAAAGCTAAGACGGAGAAGAAATGGCGACGGTAAGGCTTTTGGGTGTATCGGATGGTAGACGCCCTGCTTCTCGGCCGGATATGGCTTATCAGCGCTTCCGGTCGTTAGAGTTCTGACATACAAACAATTCAAATACTGATTATATATGAAGAAACAATTTCTTACGCTTTGCCTTTTGGCTCTTGGTACGTACGCTATGGCGTGTACCAACTTCATTGTAGGCAAGAAGGCATCGAAAGACGGATCGGTGATCGTCACTTACAACGCTGACGACTATGGAATGTTCATCGGTCTGTGTCATTATCCTGCCGGGACACACCCCAAGGGTGCCATGCGCGACATTGTCAACTGGGATACCCACAAGTATATCGGACAGATTCCTGAGGCTCCCGTGACCTATAACGTAATCGGCAATATCAACGAATATCAGGTGTCTATCGGTGAGACTACCTACGGAGGCCGTGAGGAGATGGTCGATCCGACGGGTGGCATAGACTATGGATCGCTGATCTATCTCGGTCTGCAGCGTTCGAAAACGGCCCGTGAGGCCATTAAGGTGATGACATCGTTGGCCGAGAAATATGGTTATTGCTCAGAGGGTGAGACCTTCACCATCGCCGATCCTAATGAGGCTTGGATTATGGAGATGATGGGCAAGGGGCCCGGATCGAAAGGTGTCGTATGGGTGGCACAGCGTATTCCTGACGATGCTATCTGTGCACATGCCAACCAGAGCCGTATCGGTAAGTTCAATATGAAGGACAAGAAGAACGTGCTTTATTCTAAGGACGTGATCAAGTTTGCCCGCAGCAAGGGATGGTTTACTGGTAAGGATGCTGACTTCAGCTGGAAGAATGCCTATGCCAAGCCCGACTTTTCCGGACGCCGCTGGTGTGACGCACGTGTATGGGCTTTCTTCAATCATTGGAAAAAGGGTTTCGACCGTTACCTTCCCTGGGCTTTGGGCAAGGACGAGAATGCGGAGGATATGCCTCTCTGGATTGTTCCTGACCAGAAGCTGAGCGTGCAGGATGTGGAGAACAGCATGCGCGACCACTATGAGGGTACGCCTATGGCAATCGACTCTACCGACATGGGTGGTGGTATCTGGCAGATGCCTTATCGTCCCACGCCTCTTGAGTTTACCGTCAATGGTAAGAAATATTTCAACGAGCGTCCTACCTCTACCCAGCAGACAGGCTTCTCCTATGTAGCCCAGCTCCGTTCATGGCTGCCCCGTGAGATCGGCGGCATCCTTTGGTTTGGCAACGACGACGGCAATATGGTGGCTTACGTGCCTATTTATTGCGGCTCGACGAAGCAGCCCGAATGTTTCAACACGCCGGGAGCCGATGCTACACACTTCTCTATGAAGAACGCTTATTGGGTATGCAATTGGGTGAGCAATATGGTCTATCCCCGCTACTCGATGATGTTTGGCTCGCTGAAAGCTGTCCGTGACTCTCTTGAACAGAGCTATTTCGCTGCTCAGCCTGCTGTGGAGGCTAAGGCCCAGGAGCTTTATAAGACTGATCCAGCTCAGGCAGTGGCTTATCTGAATGACTATTCCATCACGAAGGCACAGCAGATGCTCGATCGTTGGAAGCAGCTCGCCACTTATCTTATCGTGAAATACAACGACATGATCGTGAAGCCGGATAACAATGGTGTGTTCTCCACCACACCGGAGGGTATCGGTGTCACCGTCGAGCGTCCCGGCTATCCTGAGAGTTATCGTCAGAGACTCGTAAAGGAGACGGGCGATAAATATCTGGAACCCGGACAATAATATTGACATGACCTGTACGGTCCCGTCGGGTCGCCGTCTGAAGAGGACGACCCGTCGGGACCGCTTCATTATTACCGGAGATAACGACAGCAGGAACATGCAATTCCGGTATGATTATTAGCCGACTTCAATTTGCAAGCTCTCGGTTTTGTCTGTTTGAGAAGCTGTGCATGGAAGTGTTACTAACCCGGCTTCTGTTTTATAAGTCATCGGCCCCGTTTAGGGGGCATTCATTTTCACATAATATTAAGGAGAATAGATAATTGAAGCACAAACGACTATGGGTGGCCGTTGCGGTGATCGTCTTGGCGGTAGTGACCGTTGTTGCCACATTGATGAAGTATTGTTCCTCGCCTGACAGACGGCAGATAGAGCATCCTGGAGATATTGCCGGTGCAAGGATCGGCGTGCAGCTCGGTACGACGAGCGATATCCGCGTATCGAAATATGAGAACGACAATTCAGCGACATCGGTTGAGCGCTATACGAAGACAGCTGATGCTATCCAGGCGCTGCTGCAGGGTAAGCTCGACTGTATCGTGGAGGATGAGCAGCCGGCTTTGGCCTTTGTGGCACAGAATCCGGAGCTTCGTATCTTGCCAGAGACCTTTTCGACCGATCATTATGCTTTCTGTGTGAGCAAGGACAACCGTGCACTGCTCGACAAGATCAATCATGCGCTGATGTTGCTCCGCAATGACGGTACGCTGCGGATCATCCACGATAGGCACGTGCGCCAGAATCTGCCGGTGGCCTATCTGCCGAAAAGGATGGAGCGTCCCAATGGAAAGCTTGTCGTGGCTACCAACGCTACTTATAAACCTTATGAATATTATGACAATGGACGTGTGGTAGGCATTGATATTGATATCATGCAAGCTGTCTGCGATGTTCTGGGCATGACACTTGTCGTGGAGGATATGAATTTCGATTCTGTCATTACGAGCGTACAAACAGGCAAGGCACAAGTGGGTGCCGCAGGTCTGGCCGTGACTTCTGACAGGAAGAAGAATGTGCTCTTCACCACTCCTTATACGGAGTGTCGGCAGGTGGTGATCGTCCGGCAGGCAGGTGCTACGGTAGAGCACCGCTCGCTCGCCCAGAAGTTTAAGGCCGACTTTATCACGGAGGGCCGTTACGTCTATCTGTTAAAAGGTCTGGGCAATACGCTGGTCATCACCTTTTTTGCCATCCTTATTTCTTTGGTGCTCGGTTCGTTGATAGCTGTCATTCGCGCTACACGTGAGCAGACAGGCGGCCTGAGACTGCTCAACTGGCTCTGTCAGGTTTATCTCACTCTTGTGCGTGGCACACCGACGATGGTACAGCTTCTGATTATCTATTATGTTGTCTTTGCGGCAGCCGATGTGAGTAAGGTCTTCGTTGCTATCGTTGCCTTTGGCATCAACTCCGCAGCTTATATGGCAGAGGTGGTTCGTTCGGGTATTATGGCTGTGCCCCGCGGACAGACGGAGGCAGGGCGCTCGCTGGGCTTCTCTTACGGACAGACGCTCCGGCTCATCATCCTGCCGCAGGCTTATAAGAATGTCATGCCTGCCATTGGCAATGAGCTGATCACGCTGCTGAAGGAAACCTCTATCAGTGGATATATCGGACTGGTGGATCTGACAAAAGGCTCTGATATCATCCGCTCGATCACCTACGATGCCATGTTGCCTTTGGGTGTGGTGGCATGTATCTACCTGGCTCTTGTTATGGCATTGCAGGCTGGTGTACACAGAATGGAAATAAAACTGAGAAAGAATGAAAGAAAATAGCCCTATACTTCTGGATGTCCGGCATCTGGAGAAACGCTTCGGCGATCATGTCGTCCTGCGTGACATCGATCTGCGGATACGGCAGGGAGAGGTCATTGCCGTGATAGGCCCGTCAGGTTGTGGCAAGTCGACCTTTCTCCGTTCCCTCAACTTGCTGGAGCGGCCTACGGGTGGCCATGTGCTCTTTGAGGGGACGGACATCACTTCTCCGGAGATCGACATCAACAGGATGCGTGAGCGCATCGGCATGGTGTTCCAACAGTTTAACCTCTTTCCTCATCTCACGATCCGTCAGAACATCATGTTGGCGCCGACGACGTTGGGAAAGATGACGAAGGATGAAGCGGCGGCCAAGGCCGATGAGTTGCTGAGGCTGATCAGCCTGGAGGATAAGGCCGACAGTTATCCCGATGCGCTCAGCGGTGGCCAGCAGCAGCGTGTGGCGATCGTACGTGCCTTAGCGATGAGGCCCGATGTGATGCTTTTCGATGAGCCTACCTCGGCTCTCGACCCGGAGATGGTAGGTGAGGTGCTCAGCCTGATGCGTGAGCTTGCTGCCACGGGTATGACCATGGTTGTAGTCACCCATGAGATGGCGTTTGCCCGGGAGGTGGCCACCCGTGTGCTGTTCTTCGCCGACGGCATTGTCACGGAGGATGGTACTCCCGAGGAGATATTCGTCCATCCGAAGTCGCCTCGTCTTCGGGAATTTCTCAGTAAGCTCTTATAAAACGGCAGGACGGTGTACAATGAAAATTTGTACACCGTCCTGTCATTATGGGAGGCCTTTTGATGGATTTTTGTCCGTAGCGGGCTGCCTTTGCCGTAAAATTAGGATATGGCCGTGCGGATATCTTTTAGGCGTCTTATGCTGTTGTCCTCACCCTATATGTATCTTTTCCACTTACTTCTTGAAAACGAAGTACACCGCCAGTATGAGGCAGACAAAGGCGGCCAGATGGTTCCACTTCAGCTCCAGTTTGAAGGCAAGCATTGAGAATATCGTAAAGACGGTCAGCGTGATTACTTCCTGAATCACTTTCAGCTGCATGATGTCGAAGGGACCGCCGTTGTCCTTAAAGCCCAGCCGGTTGGCCGGCACCTGAAGGCAATATTCAAAGAAGGCGATCGACCAGCTGAAGGCGATCACTCCCAATAGCGGGAGAGCCTTAAACCAACTGAACTCCTCGCTCATCTTTAGATGTCCGTACCAGGCCAAAGTCATGAAGATATTGGAAAAAATCAATAACACTACCGAATAGATACCGTGTGAAAACATATTGCTTATTTTTATTCAGAATTTGCCTGTTTGGCTGTCTTGCCGTCCTCTTTAGATAGTGGAGTAAGGCCGTCGACAGCTGTAATCGGGCACAAAATTACATCAAAAATCCGACACACCGAAAGAAAATATGCTTAGACAAACGAAAAACATGTCGTGACAGCCGTTTGCCCGGTTTTTGTGTCGGCAGGCTTGGGATCCGTAATTGTCGTGTGAGGATATTCTCTTGTCTGAAGTTCATTGTGAGAATGAACAGACTAAAAAAATAAGGGTCGGATAAGCTTTTTGTCCGATATTTAGTGTATTTTTGCAATATCAACAGATAAATACGATTTCAATGACGCTTGATACCCTTTCCATCCAACATGCCAAAATGGTCTGCAAAGGCAGTTTTATAGACGACGATTTAGGATTGTTCGATAAAGTGACGGACTTACCGCTCCCTATGGAACCCAAACGCATGACCTGCCAAATGCTTGCGCTCTGCACCCATGGCAGCGTGGAATACAATGTAGACACTGTACGTTATCGTGTCGGTGCAGGCGACATTATTATCGTCAACGATGGTCAGGTAGTGGACAACTGTCATATCAGCGATGACTGTGAGGGCATCGTATTGCTCGTCTCCGACAATTATTTCAATGAGGTGGTGTCGGGTGTGCGTGAGTTGTCGTCTCTCTTCGTCTTCTCCCGTAGTCATCCTGTCTTTCATCTTGTGCCTTCACAGGTGGAGACGGTGTTCCATTATTTCAAGATATTGAAAGATCGTGTGTCTGATGTTAACAATCATTTTCGTCGTGATGTAGCCCGTTCGCTCATCCAGGCGGGAATTTATGATGTGAGTAATGTCATCTGGAGTATCCGGCAGGAGGAGAGCCCTACGGCTCATCGTGCTGACAGTATTTTCCGGGAGTTCATCAGTTTGGTGGAAGAGAATTTCCGTCGTGAACGACGGGTGGGATGGTATGCTCATCAGATGTGCATCACGCCGAAGTATCTCTCAGAGACAATCCGTACGGTGAGTCGTCGCACGCCCAACGAATGGATCGACTATTATGTGGTGATGGAGCTGCGTGTGATGCTGAGAAACACTTCACGTGCCGTGAAGGAGATAGCCGAGGAGATGCACTTTGCCAATCAGAGTTTTCTTGGTAAGTATTTCAAGGATCATGTAGGCATGAGTCCTACTGATTATCGGAAAGGATTGAATAAGCATACGGACCAAGGATTGGTCTAGGGATGTTCTGGTAGTTCTGTGTCGTCCGGCTGGTAGAGATGCCGTGCGTCTACTATGATTGCATAGAGGCTTTTTATTTTTTTTATGTGTATTTTTGCTCTACGGAGTTGCTTCCTCTGTAGGGTGGGAATATATGTCTGAAAAAGCTAGGAAATAAGACGGGTATTGAAGAATAGAAACGACGATAAATATATTAATTGGGTAGCTTTATATGTTTATCGGATCTATATGTTCTCTCTTCAATTTATATTAATGTTAGATTTATGATTTAACAATAGCTTATACTGTATACATTTCGTATTCTTAGCTGTTGTTGTCGTGAATAAATAGGAACATCAGACATGAAGAAAGGGGAAAGACAGAAAATATAGCTTAAAGTTGCAATAGATATGAATTTTTGTGCAAAGTGTAATAAATAGCGACTTTGCTGATGTTTTTTTGTAGCTAAATGCAGGGGAAACCTGTATATCTCGATATTTTTAGGATTATAAACAGAAAAAAATAGAGGGATTATAGTTTTCATATAGATTTTTTGTTTATATTTGCATATAAGTATTTGTATTTAAAAAAAAGAGTGAAATCCAACGATTGACGGTTGTTAATGAAAGAAAAAGATTATCCAAAAATTCAACATGGTCTTTCTTTAATGGAGAAAATTCAAAAATACGTAATAATTAATAACGGCTGAATACTGTATCCTACTTCTATAACATAAGAATATATTCAGGAAGAGAAATTGGTTGTTCTTAAACAGACCTGCGTCAGACAAGAGGTTTTGTAAAAGGAGATGGATAAAGGGTGGAGACGTTTAGCCCTCAGTAGATGGTGCCAAAGAAATGTGAGCCCGGAAATCTAACGGTATTTATTTAATTTATTTAAAATATATGTCTATGTTCAGAAACTTTAAATCTGTCAGCATGCTGCTGCTCCTGGGTGGTATCTCCTCGGGAGTGGCCTATGCGGTACCCGCCAGAGGCGCATCGGGAACGAACATTGTGCAGCAAGGCAGTGTTTGCAAGGGCGTGGTAAAAGACGCCACAGGTGAGACGATTATCGGCGCTTCTATAGTTGTAGAGGGAACGAAAAATGCCGCTGTTACGAATATCGACGGTGACTTTGAGCTTTCTAATGTCAGTAAGGGTGCTACAATCGTAATTTCTTATCTGGGTTATCAGACGAAGAAAATCGTGTGGGACGGCCAGCCGCTCAATGTCACATTGGAAGAGAACAGCGCACAGAAACTGGACGAGGTGGTTGTCACTGCCTTGGGTATTAAGAAGGATGCCAAGAAGTTGGGTTATGCGGTAAGCACCATATCGGCCGAGGACCTGACGAGGACTGGCGGCACTACTTTGGCCAGTGGTCTCTATGGTAAGGCTTCGGGTGTGCGTATCCAGTCGGCACCGGGTGGTGGCACTTCGTCTATCTCCATCTCCGTACGTGGTCTTTCCTCTATTACAGGTAATACGCAGCCGCTGATCATTATGGATGGTGTGCCTATTCATAATGGTAGTGATGTGAACAATAGCGATTATTGGGGAAGCCAGCGTATTGAGTCGAATGGTATTGTGGATATTAATCCGGAGGATATCGAGAATATCACAATTCTGAAAGGTGCCGCCGCTTCTGCCTTGTATGGTTCTGAGGCCGCCAACGGTGTTGTCATGATCACTACGAAGAAAGGCAAGAATGGTAGCGGAACTCATGTTGACTTTAGCGCAAACGTAAGTTTCGATAAGGTGGCTTATATGCCGGAGATCCAGAAGGAATACGGACCTGGTTATGACAACTGGGCTATCGGTAGCAACTCGGATCCGCAGGCACTGACTGGTTTCCGTACGACACGTGTCGACAGGGACGGCAATCCTATTACGACTCCTAACCGTGAGACGTATTACTCCTGGGGTGCTAAATATGATCCGAGTAAGACCGTCACTTATTTCGACGGTTCACAGCGTGCCTATACACCTATCGACCACAACCAGTGGGAAGATATCTTCCGTACGGGAGTGACACAGACCTACAACCTTTCTGTAACGAACAGTACCGAACGGAACAATGTGCGTTTCTCTTATACGTATAATAACGTTGAGGCAATGCAGTATAACTCAAACAACCATAAGCACAATTTCAACTTGAATGGTACGTTTGATGTGACGAAGACCATTAAACTGAATTATACTGCTACTTACACTAACCAGTACATCAAGAACCGTGCTTACCGTATCAGCCGTCTGACCAACAACTTCAGTGGTATGTTCGGAGGTTTCACGGATGTTGCCTATATCCGCGACCATACCGTCACAAGCCTGGGCTATATGAACAGTATTGCTGCCGTCAATGGTGGTACGGCCAACACATTGACACCTGACGAGCAGTTCTTGTACACTCCGATGGGCTCGACATCTTTGATGGAGGAGTACTTCTGGAATATCTTTGGTAAGGTGCAGGAAGAGAATCATCAGCGTTTCATCGGTTCTATAAATCCTACCTGGACCATTATCCCGGGCTTGACGTTGAGCGCCCGTTTGGCTACTGACCTGACAATCGATAAGATTGAGAATAAGGACAAGACACAGAATGCGCATGTGTTCTCAACAAACGGACAGTATACGGATGCTTATGGCCTGACAAACAGCCAGTATGCGATCATTTATGGCGACATCATGCTGATGTTCGATAAGACTTTTGGAGAGAAGCATAACATTACAGCCAACCTGGGTTGGAATGCCCGTCAGGAAAACTACTATATGTCAAAAGTAGGTACTACTCTGGGTCTGACACAGGAGAACTGGTTTGACCTGGCTGCATCTGTGGGAACGAAGAGCGCAGAGATGGACCGACAGTCCCTGCTCAAGACAGGTGCGTTCATGACGGCCAGCTACGGCTATGACGGTTGGGGATTCGTTGAGGGTTCTATCCGTCAGGAGAAGACCTCGACCTTGAAGCATGGCAACAACTCTTTCTGGTATCCTTCTGTAAGTTTGAGCGTACTTTACACAGAGTTGCTGAAGAACAAAAATCCGAAGTGGTGGAATTATGGTAAGATCCGTTTCTCTTATGGTATTGTAGGTAATGCTCCGGAGATCTATCGGGCCAATATGGCGTATGAGCAGGGCTCACTGACGCGTTCTACGGTGTACACCTATAATTATGTACCACTGGAGATTGGAAATGCGAGCATCAAGCCGGAGACGAAGCACGAGTTTGAGGTTGGTATTGAGAACAAGTTCTTCAACAACCGGTTGGGAATGGAGTTCAACTTCTATTACAACTATATCAAAGACCAGATCCTGGCTACTACCAGTGCGGCTTCCATGGGTGCACAGAGCATGTGGATGAATGTCGGTGAGCTTTCCAACAGAGGTATTGAGTTGAGCCTGTATGGCACTCCTATCGAGACGAAAGACTGGCGTTGGGATCTGCGTGGTAACATCTCGTGGAACAAGAATATTGTAGAGAAGCTGGCCGATGGTCTGGATGTTTTGAAACACACCGGAGTGGATGGTGACGCTGCTGTGCTGGAGTCGCATGTAGGCGAGTCGATGGGTGACTGGTATGCCTATACATGGAAGACCGATGATAAAGGCAATTACATCGTCGGCAGCAACGGACTTTATATTGCAGACATGAGCGAGCGCCATAAGGTAGGTAATGCAATGCCTAAATTCATTGGTGGTTTCGGCACCAGCCTGAGCTATAAGAGCTTCACCCTTGACATGTCATTCGATTTCCGTATCGGTGGTGATGTGTTGAACCTGCCGTGGCAGTATATGATGGATGCCGGTAACATCACTGATGCTATTGGCGTGCGCGATTATTCGACGGGCGGCCTGTTCTACTACAGTGACACAGAAGATGTGTCCGACAAGGCTTCTATCCATGTCTTGACCCCTGAGGAGGTTGCTCAGGTTGCAGGCAGTTATAAGCGTGGTGACAAGTACAACGGACATTATCTGTGGGACAACGGATTGATCCTTCCGGGTGTGAAGGAGGACGGTACTCCTAATGATATTATTGTTACTCAGTTTGAGGCTAATGACAACATGTACGGTTGGGGCACAGGTGCCAGCCAGTCATACGCAAAAGCTGTGCAGAAGAACTCGTACATTAAATGTCGTGAGATCAGTCTGACCTATACGCTGCCCGCTTCCTTGACTAGAAAGTTCGCTTGCAGCCGACTGACAATCTCCGCATTTGTCCGTAACCCGTTCTATATCTACCGTACATTGAAATTGTTCGATTCAGAGACTTCTGATGCAACGAACTGGATTTATCAGGCCCAGGTGGGTGGTTCTACAGCGAGCGCCCGTACATTCGGTTTCTCTCTTCGTGCAAGTTTCTAATGCAATCTTTATTTAGCAAAGCAATTAAAAAACAGAAAGTTTATGAAAAAGATATTTTCATTGTTCTTGGTCGGAATGGCTTTCTTGTCATTGACATCATGCTCGGATGCCGACTATGACGAGAAGTATGCAGATCCCTCCACGACGACAAAGGTCGGTGTACCGCAAGTGTTCACCGCTGTGATGTATAAAGGTAGCGCATGGACGGACCTCACATATTATCGTTACTATACGCAGTCGACAACCTCAGGTACTTTTTCCGGTGTAGTCGGTGACAGTAATAACAGAGGTCGTTTCATGGGAGCTACCGAAGGCTATTTCAATACACGCTGGAAGAACTTCTATGACATGGTGACCCAGTATCGCCTGTTGGAGTACACCTATAATAATTTGGCAGAGGCTGAAAAACCGTCAAATGTCGTGTTCCTGTATTTGGGCCGTACTTTGGTAGAGGCACAGCTGCATGAGATGCTCTCACTGTTTGGAGATGTTCCTTTCAATGGCACAGGTACACTTTGGATTGACGGTAAGTATGATGAGGCAAAGAAAAGATGTGTTTATGATGACGATGTCGAGCTGTACAAGCAGATTCTGGCCGATTTGAAGGAAGTGGGTGACTATTTCGCCAGCGATAACGTAGACGCTACCGGATTGGCATCATTGGCCCGTCAGGACTATTCTGTTGCTGCCGGCGACCCGGTGATGTGGCAGAAGTACGTGAATTCTCTCCGTTTGCGCATCGCCTTGCATCTGGCCACATCAGGTGACTGTACCGATGTTGCACGTGAGGCAATTGCCGAGATCCTGAACAATCCGGCCAAATATCCTTTGATAGACAGCAATGCGGAGAATATGGGTGTCACAGCCGATACGCAGACCGATGAGTTCAACTTTGGAAAGAGCCTGTCGCAGGCACTTCATGCTGGTGATTACGGTACAGGCTCACAGACTATGTTGAATGTGATGAATGTACCGGCAAATGGTATTCCCGATGCCAATACCGATCCTCGTCTGCAGGTGATGTACGACTGTAACCCGGATGGTGAGTACGTCGCATTTGACGTACATAAGACCAATAACGAGATTTCCAATCTGAGTGATCAGAAGAAGCAGGAGTATATTCAGCGGGGCATTCTGACAGCTAACTATTATTGCAAGATCGACTCTCAGGCTGTGGCAGGTTGGGCGACCTATGAGGGCAATGAGAACATCATGAGCCTGTGGCTGAGTGCTGCTGAAGTGAGTCTGAGCAAGGCCGAGGCTTATCTGATGGGCTACGGCGTAGCTAAAGATGAAAGTGCTGCAAAAGCTAACTTCGTCAAAGGTGTTACGCAGTCGGTAGAATACTATTGGAATCTGAAGGAGACCAGTACTCTGTATAAGGAGGGCAACGACAGCTATGCAGGCTATCGCTCACTGGTGAAGCCGACCGATGATGAGGTACAGGCTTATATCGAGCATATTTGGAAGCCTACGCAGGAGGCCATCTGCTCTCAGTTGTGGCTGAACTTCAGCTTCATGAATGAGCTGGAGGCATGGAATGTGGTGCGCCGTACGGGATACCCCGAGGTGCTGTTCTCTAAGGATACGCAGGTCTCTAACTATCCTACTCCGCCGGATCGTCTGCCTTATCCTAGCGATGAGCTGAGCTATAACTCTGATAATTGTCAGAATGCGATCTCAAAGAATTATGAGGAGCAGACAGGTTATTACACCAAACTGTTCTGGGCACAGAAGAACTATTATAAGTTGGTGGAAGAATAATATCGGCTTAAATTAGACATAGAGAAATATAGGGACACCTCCGGCTGCTTCTGTTAGTGGCTGGAGGTATCGTTTTTATACGGATCGGACATTGGGTGATAGAGATGGGAATGCTATCGGATAAGAGATAGTAGACGGACCATCCTTGGCCAGAGATTTCTTCTGCGACAAAATAGGGATAGGATATTTTTAATAAGGTTAGAGACTATGGCTTATTCGGATCAGGTCGGAAGTCCGTTCTATTAACGACAGAGATGATGGTCCTTTTCCTGAGCGTGCCTGTTCCGGTGACGATGAGATCTTCCAACAAGCTTTATCATCCCAATCGTTGTCAGACCGCAAGCATTTATTCTATTTGGCTTGTCCGGTGTCTTTCATCTCCGCCTGCCCCGTATCTCGATGTTAGTCCTTTACATCTTCAAAGAAGAAGGCGGATCCAATAATTATCCTTTCGACTTTTAATTAGTCGTCCCTTAAAAAGCCCATTTTTGCGAGATATTGTTCAGACACAGTATCTCGCGTATTTTTTGAAGCATGCACCAAAGAGCTTTCATGGCTCTTT
>ERZ827043.1831-NODE-1831-length-20191-cov-9.001738_pt1 | contig 20191 bp, 20 predicted proteins | sample MGYA00519923_ERZ827043 | MGnify/ENA primary metagenome ERZ827043 (study PRJEB31778, sample SAMEA3449251) | human gut metagenome | biome: human gut; feature: human-associated habitat; material: faeces | place: United Kingdom | collected 2010/2012 ...
CATAGGTACACAATGTGACCTATGGGGCAGACCAGACGGTACGGGGTAACAGGAAACAGACCGAGAGATGATTCTCTCGGTCTGTTTTTGCTTTGTATTGACGTTTTTTTACGGAAATAGCAATGTTCGTGCTGCCGCCCGGTCAGGCATTAGAGGTTTCATCGCTTGCTTTCTTCCGGGGCTTCATGCCCCAGAAGACTACATTCATCACAATCACGATCAGCGCGACCACCGCCATGGACACCCAAAAGCCCATGTTCAGCCCGAACAAGTCCGCTGTTCCGAACAGCGTCATCCAAATATCCTTCCAGTTCATTGTGAATACCTCCTTTTACAGCAGCTCGCCGTAGTGACGAACATAGGCTTTTTTCAGACTGGTCGCCAGCACCATATAGAGCAGGATGCAGGGGATCAGGTAAGCAAAATAGGCGGCGGGCAGCGCAACAAATCCCAGTGCCGCGCCAAAGGGCGTGAAGGGGATCACCGTCAGCACCGCAATGCCGGTCATGGTCAGCAGCGTCACGGGAGCGGAGGCGTGGCTCTGAATAAAGGGGATCTTGGGGGTGCGGATCATGTGAATGACCAGCGTTTGGCTCCACATGGACTCCACAAACCAGCCCGCTTGGAACATTCCGATGTACTGCGCCTGCACAACTGCCAGCTCCGCGCCGCTGTAATGGGCAGATAGATCGTTAAACAGGACGCCGCCGGATATGAACAGCGGGCAGAACACAAAGTACATGAAAATATAGGTGGTAAAGTCGAAGATGGAACTGGTGGGCCCGATCCAGAGCATGAAATTGCCCACGCTGGAAGCATCCCATTTCCGGGGCTTTGCAATGAATTCCTCGTCCACATTGTCCCAAGGAATCGCCGTGCAGCTCAAATCGTAGATCAGATTCAGGAAGATGAGATGCACGCTCATCATGGGCAGGAAGGGCAGCAGCGCCGAGGCTGCCAGCACCGAGAACATATTGCCGAAGTTGGAGGATGCCGTCATCTTGATGTACTTGATCATGTTGGCGTAGGTCTTGCGCCCCTCGATGATGCCCTGCTCCAAAACCATCAGGTCTTTTTCAAGGAGAATGATGTCCGCCGACTCCTTCGCCACATCCACGGCGGTATCCACAGAAATGCCGATGTCAGCGGCTTTCATGGCGGCGGCGTCATTGATGCCGTCCCCCATGAAGCCCACCGTATGACCGTTCTCCCGGAGGACGGACACCACGCGGGCTTTCTGATTGGGGGTCAGCTTGGCGAATACATCCGTGGATTCCGCCGCTTTTGCCAGCTCTGTATCGGTCATGCTTTCAAGATCAGAGCCCAGCAGCATATTGCGGACCTTTAAACCCACTTGCTTGCAGATGGTACGGGTCACCTTGTCATTGTCGCCGGTGAGGATCTTGGTGGTAACGCCGTGAGTCTTCAGCGCCTTGATCGCATCGGCGGTGGACTCCTTGGGGGGATCGAGGAAAGCAAGATAGCCAATCAGCACCATGTCGCACTCATCCTTCACACCGAAGGCTCCCACCGGGGAGGGGTTGCTTTTCTGCGCGATGGCAAGCACCCGGAAGCCCTTGTCATTGAGGGCATCCACGGTTTCGAGAATGCGGCTGCGGACAGCATCGCTCAGCGGCTGCACAGCGCCGTCACACTCGGCATAGGTGCAGATGGAGAGCATCTCCTCCACGGCTCCCTTGGTCACCATCTGGGTCTTGCCGGTCTTGTCCTGCACCACCGTGGTCAGTCTGCGGCGAGTGAAGTCGAAGGGGATCTCGTCCACCTTCACATAGTTTTCGGACAGGTCGAGGAGCCGGGGATCTGCCGCCTCTTCCTCCTCGGTTTTGCGGATGATGGCAATATCCATCAGGTTCTTGTAGCCGGTCTGGAAGTAGCTGTTGAGGTAGGCGTGGCGAAGTACCCGTGTATCGTCCTCACCGTTCACATTCAGGTGGTATTCCAGCACCACCTTGTCCTGGGTCAGCGTACCGGTCTTGTCGGTGCAGAGAATGTCGATAGCGCCAAAATTCTGAATGGAGTTAAGATTTTTGACGATGGTCTGCTTTTTGCTCATGGAAACAGCGCCCTTAGCAAGGCAGGTGGTCACGATCATGGGCAGCATCTCCGGAGTCAAGCCCACGGCGATAGAGATGCCGAAGAGGAACGCATCCAGCCAGTCGCCCTTGGTGATGCCGTTGATGAAGAACACCAGTGGAACCATGACCAGCATGAAGCGGATCAGCACCCAGGAAACAGCGTTGACGCCCTTGGTGAAGCTGGTTTCCACCGCTTCCCCCGCAATGGCGGAGGCCATGGAGCCAAACAGCGTCCGGTCTCCGGTGCAGACCACCACGGCGGTGGCACTGCCGGACACCACATTGCTGCCCATAAAGGCAATGTTGGTGTAATCGGTGACGCTCTCCCGCTCCGCGCTCACATTGGGCGTTTTTTCAATCGGCTCGCTCTCACCGGTGAGGCTCGCCTGACTGACGAACAGATCCTTTGCGTCTAAAATGCGGACATCGGCGGGGATCATGTCTCCGGCAGACAGATGTACAATATCGCCCACCACCAAATCGTCCATGGGGATCTCCGCCTTTTCCTGCTCTCTGCGGGTGACGGTGCAGGTAGTGGTGATCATCGCCAGCAGCTTTTCCGCCGCATTGCCGCTGCGGGACTCCTGAACGAAGCGGAGCGTGCCGGAGATCAGCACCATGGTCAGGATAATGACCACCGTCAGCGGGTCAAAATCCTCCGGGACGCTGCCCAAAAGGGAAAAGTGCGGAAACACCATATCTGTCATGGCGGAAACCATCGCCAAGCAGAACAGAATGGCGGTAAAGGGGTTGATGAAGGCACCGGCAAGCCGCTTGGCAAGGGACTTCTTCTTTTCGTGGGTCACCTTGTTGCTGCCGAATTTGGCGCGGCTGACAGAGATGGCATCTTCGTCAAGACCCCGCAGGGTGGTGTGCAGGTTCTTCAAAACCTCGTTGATGGGATTGGTCGCCGCAAACTGAATGCGGCGGTTCTGTTCGTCACGGATCACGCTCTTTTGAACCTCCTGGCGAACAGCCATACGATTTTCTTTCTTGTTCATGGGTCTTACCTCCTTGATTTTGATAGAGGCAAGGGCAAGCGTCGGAAGGACACAGACTCTTTGTGTTCTCCTGTGCTGCTCGATGCCTTTGCGGACTACTGTCAGAGTCCATGTCATTCACCTCACTCGTTCGCAAAATATCTATGTGAAATCGCCACGCGGCGGGTCAGTTCTGATACCGTTTGCTTTTTCCGATGTACCACACATCAAACCCGGCAACTACGAGCCACGCGATCATTGCACCCACGAACCAGTGGTCGCCGAACGCAGACCAGAAGCCCTTGAGCAGAAAAATGATGCCGTTCAGGGCGATGACCTCTCCGATGTTTCGGCAAAGGGGTCTGATTTTGATTTTGTCTTTTTCGGACTGGGACATATTCTTCCACGCTGAAAGGTGTATGTGTCCTTTTCCGCAGGCAAATACAAAGCCCGCCACGGTGAACAGAACGCCAAAAAAGATGCAGGTGAAGTCCATAGGGGATCACTCCTTTCGGTCGGTTTTTAGAGGAAGGGCTACGGTTACATCAGCAGCAATCGCCTCCCTTCGACCTTGTACAGCATACAAAAATCGCAAGGGAAATTCCATGGCGAAAACCTTGCGATTCCCTTGCGATTTGGCAAGAATTTAGGCGGACGCCCCAGCGCCCGCCTTTCTTTACAGTTGGTCATTCATTTTGTAGCCGATCCCCCAGATGGTCAGGATGTACTTGGGTGCGTCCGGGTCAGGCTCGATCTTTTTCCGCAGCTTACGGATGAACGCCATGATGTTGCTGTCATCCAGCAGATAGTCCTCCGACCATACCGCCCGGTAGATCTGCTCCTTGGTGAATACCTCCCCACGGTTTTGTGCGAGGAAATAGAGAATGTCAAACTCCTTGGGGGTCAAACTGACCTCCCTGCCCGCTGAGATGACCCGTCTACTTTTGGGGTTGATCTCCAACTCACCGATACGCATCCCCTTCGGTGGGGGCTGGGGCGGCAGCTCCGTTTCTCCCGCCGCACTCAGCAGCAGAGAGTTGATCTCGCCACGGAGCATATCTTGGATGCCCGAGCGCAGTTCTTCGGTAGAGTCACTTACCGGCGGTTCCTTCGTCAGCTTTTCCAGCAGCCATGCGGCAAGGGAGGAATCCATGGGGACAAATCCGATGTTCTTTTTCATGTGGGACTCCTCCTTTCAGATCAGCTCCCGGTACTTCTCCTGATAGAACGCCTTGACTACCGTGGTCAGCAGCATATACAAAAGCGCTACGATCAGAAGAAATCCGAAGTACCAGTGGGGCAGCTCTGTCAAGCCGAACAGCGATGCCGCCTTGGTAAAGGTAATACCGGTAAACAGGGCGATTCCTGTAAGGGTGGTACACATCACAGGGGCAGAGGGTCTGCTCTGCAAGAAGGGGATCTTTCGGGTGCGCAGGAAATGCAAAATCAGCACCTGCGTCCACATGGATTCCAAAAACCACCCGGTCTGGAACAGCGCCACATACTGAAGCTGCAAGGCAGGATCGGTGAGGTGCAGATAGGTCATTCCGCCGCACAGCATGGGGCAGAGAACATAATAGAGGAACAGGAAGGTCGCTATGTCGAACAGCGAGCTGATGGGCCCGAAGGACAGCATGAACCGCCCCAGTGTTTTCCCGGACCAGTCTCTGGGCGAGAGGGTCTCCTCCTCGTCCACATTGTCCCAAGGCAGGATGATGCACAGCACATCGTACAGCAGATTCAGCAGCAATAGCTGCAAGGCGGTCATGGGCAGGAAGGGCAAAAACGCACTGGCGCAGACAATGGAGAGGATATTGCCGAAGTTGGAGCTGGCGGTGATCTTGATATACTTGAGCATATTGGTGAAGGTCTTTCGTCCCTCTAAGATACCCTGCTCCAGCACCCCAAGGTCTTTTTGCAGCAGCACCACATCCGCCGCATCCTTGGCGGCATCCACCGCCGTATCCACCGAGATACCCACATTGGCTTCACAGAGGGCGGGAATATCATTGATGCCGTCTCCCAAAAAGCCCACGGTATGCCCGTTCTGCTCCAAGGCAGATACCAGACGCACCTTCTGTCCCGGCGTCAGTTCCGAAAATACATGGGCACGTTCCACCGCTGCGCTCAGTTCGCTGTCAGTCATTTCGTCCAACTCTGCACCGGTCAGCACGGTTTCAGAGGGAATGCCCACCCTGCGGCAGATAGAAACCGCCACATCCGTCTGATCGCCCGTCAGGATCTTCGGCGTGACCTTCAAGCGTTTCAGCGCCTCGATGGACATCTTTGCGGTTTTCTTGGGAGCGTCGAAGAACGCCAAATACCCCACTAAGATCATATCCGCTTCATCGGCGGGGTTGATCTGGTTTTGCTGCCCCACATTTTTCTGCGCCACGGCGATGACCTTCATGCCGTCTTGCAGCATCTCGTCCACCACGGAAGAAACGCTCTCCTTGGCGTCCTCCATGGGCAGCACCTTGCCACGGTACGCAACATAGCCGCAGCGGGAAACAACGTGGGCAGTATCGCCCTTCATAATCAGTTGATTCTCCCCATTTGGGGCGGTCACAAGGGTGCTGACGATCTTGCGGGCATAGTCAAAGGGGATCTCGTCCGCCTTTTGATGCCCAGCAAGGAGCTGCGCAAAATGCACCTCCCGTCCCGGCATGGTCTGACAGGCACGGATGGCGTTGTCAATGGGGTTGCGCACTCCGGAGTGGTAGATGCTGTTAAGGAATGCGAGATCCAGCACCTCGCCGCTTTCATTGCCCAGCACGTCCATGTAGTATTCCAGCAGAATGCTCTCGTTGGTCAGCGTGCCGGTCTTGTCCATGCAAAGTACATCCATGCTGCCAAAGCCCTGCATGGCGTTGATGTCCTTGATGATGGTCTGCTTGCGGCTCATAGAGAGACTGCCCCGCGCAAGACAGGCGGTGATGACCATGGGCAGCATCTCCGGCATCAGTCCCACCGCCCCCGACAGGGCAAAGGCGAAGGATTGCAGCCACTTTCCCCCGGTGATACCGAGAAGAATGAACACAAAGGGGATCAGCACCGCGATAAAGCGGAGCATGACCCATGCGATGGAGTTCGCGCCCTGCTGGAAGGACGTTTTCTCCTCGGCGTCCGGCTTTGTGAAGCTGCCGTAGAGGGTGTCCTTGCCCACCGCCAACACAATGCCCTCGCCCTTGCCGCTGATGACCGTGGTTGCCATAAACGCAAGGTTTGCAAGCTGCGTCAACGTTTCGGGACTGCCGTAGCCGAGGGTGCGGCTGCTCTTTTCCAAAATGGCGCTTTCGCCGGTAATGGCGGCTTGGGACACAAAAAGGTCTGTAACTTTGGTCAGCCGAATGTCCGCCGGAACACGGTCCCCGGCGGAGAGCAGAACCACATCGCCCACCACCAGCTTTTCCGCCGGTATCTCCAAGAGTTCTCCGCTGCGCCTGACCGTAATGCTCTCGTGGATCAGCCGGTCAAGCTGCTGGGCTGCGTTCTTTGCCCGCAGCTCCTGAATGAGCCGGATGGTACCGCTGATGAGGATCATGGAAAAGATGATGATGGCGGTGGATGCGTTTTTGCTGAAATCCGAAGCCAGAAAAACATCCGTCACCAGCGAGATGATACCGAGGATAAAGAGGATGACATTAAAGGGATTGATAAATGCCCGCCGCAACCGACGAAGCGTGGTGTCATTCTTTCGCCCCGCAAAGCTGTTTGCACCGTACTTCTCCTGCATGGCGTCTACCTGCTCGGTGGATAAGCCGTCAGGGGACGCGCCGATGTCCTTGTAAATCTGCGCCGCCTCACGGTAGGCGTATTTCCTGATGCGGCTGTCGAACAGCGTTGTTTTGGACACGGGTCAGTCCCTCCTTTGGTCAAACGATACTGTTATTTTACCATCATCCCATATCAAAACGCCACCCGGAAATTCTTGTTTTTTCCTTGCGATTTGGGAAAAGAAGTTTTCTGATAGTCACAGTTTATTCAGTTTTTGCGTGACTTCATCCACAATGCGCTGACGTTCCTCTTCGCTCTTCGCTCTGTCATATTCCATCAGCGCATCGTCCCGCAGCGTCTCCATTTTCCGGGACCACACTTCAAACACGCCCTTGCTCATCGTCCCCTTTCGGGTGCGGGCAAAATATTTTTTGTAGGCCCGCTGATGAGCCTTCCAAACATCGTTGTTCTGCACCTTGCTGCGGAAGCTGCTGGTGGCTCCGATCTCCCGGCAGGTCTTGCCGTCCTGCCCCGGCGCCGGTTCGCCGCAATAGGCGTAGGTCATACCCGGCATCTGCAAGAACCAGCGTCCGCAGTTGGCACAGCGTTTCGGTACAAACCCCTTCTGCAGTCCCTTCATAAGCTCCACATAGACGAAATCCAGCAGCCGGTCAAAATACATCTTCTCGACTACCTCGGCGTTTTCTCTTTCGCCCCGGATGCGGTACTGCGCTCTTACCAGCGGCGCGTCTACCTCCGGGTCCTTCCCCAAACTGACACCGCTGACAAAAGCCTCATAACCGCTGGAATAGATCAACTGCGCCAGAGATTCTTTTCTCTGGCCTTTTTTCTTTTCAAACACAGCGTTTGCAAAAACCCGGTCCAGAAACCACGCGTACCGCTCCTGAATGAGCTGAATGTCCTTGATTTGCTGCTGCATGAAGGATGGTATTTCGCGCTCCTCATTGATCACATATTTCGCAAATGCCTCCCGCACTTCCTCACCCACAAATTCCTCGATCTTCATATCTCCGAAATAACGGAAGTCCATCAGATACAATCGGTAGAGCGGCAGAGATCCAAAACCCTTCTGCATGTCCATATAGGCACGCGGAGCGTCATCATAATTCTTTTCGTGGACAGCGGTGTTCAACCTGTCCAACAGCTTCTGAAAAGGTGTGACATCCAGATTTAGGATCTCCGTCAGCACAGTTCCGTAGGGCTGCATCTCCGGGACCATCTCCACCCAGTAGCCGGATGCGCCAAATTCCACTTTTGTGTTCGTATGCGAACGCTGAAAATCAAACAGGTCTTTTCCTAAAACAGACATAAGCCCTCTCCCAGTAGATAATGTATTCGCCTCAATATAGTGTATGTAGTAAAATGATACATTACCTATTTTCAAAAGTCAATCCCCATGTTACGATACAAGCACAGGCCTGAAAGAAATAAACACTCCAACTCAGAAAGGAGAAATTTTTATGAACCGACTGCAAACCATTGACGCGGACACGCTGCAAAGCACCGCTTACGAACCGGTCTCCTTCGTGGTCGACGATCTGCTTCCCCAGGGACTGCACCTGCTGGCAGGCGCGCCGAAGATCGGCAAATCGTGGCTGGCGCTGTGGCTGTGTCTCTGCGCCGCGCAGGGCAAGCCGCTCTGGACCTTCGCCACGCGACCATGTGAGGTGCTGTACCTCTGTCTGGAGGACAGCTTCCAACGCATCCAAAGTCGCCTCTTTGATCTCACGGAGGACGCACCGCCCACGCTGCACTTCGCCGTCATGTTCCAGCAGCTCCACAACGGGCTGGTGGAACAGATCGAGCAATTTTTGAAGGAGCATCCGCAGACCAAACTCATCGTCATCGACACGCTCCAACGCATCCGCACCGCAGGCAATGACGCGAATCCATACGCCAGCGACTACCGGGACATCGGCGTTCTGAAAGCGCTGGCGGACAAGCACCGCATCGCCATTCTGCTGGTGCATCATCTGCGGAAGATGAATGACGATGATCCCATGAACATGATTTCCGGCACCACCGGACTCAGCGGTGCCACCGACAGCAACTTTGTCCTCCGCAAGAGCAAGCGCAGAGAGAACACAGCCACGCTCTACTGCACCGGGCGGGACATCCCCTACCGGGAACTGGCATTGGAGTTCGACGGTGAGGATCACGTCTGGAAATTGCTGTCAGATGACTGCGAACAGACGGAGCAGCCCACCGAACGGATTCTTTTTCTTCTCTCTGAATTGCTGCGCCGGCAGCCGGAGATCAGCGCCCCTGCCAAGGTGCTGTTGGAAAAGATCGACCCTGCCGGTACAGAGGGACTGACCCCCAACAGCTTCTCCCACCGAATCCGCAAAAGCGTTGACGCTCTAAGGAGAAACGGTATTACGGTGTCCTTCCGCAAGAGCAACGGCGACCGTCTGATCTGCCTGAAAAGGGTCGATGGTGTCGATGATCCCGCTGCCGAGAACATCGTCACCATCGACCCTGAGAACCCGCCGTGTTTCGGCGTGTGAGCCGCTGTGTGCGCGGTTCGGGGTTGGGGTGGCGTGTGTACCCGCCGTGGATATTCTGCCCACACAGGGCGAGCACTGTGGCGGCATAAAAACGGCAAATAAGCCACCGTGACCCGCGGGCGTCCAGCGTTTCGACAGCATGAAGCGCACGCCGAGGGTAGTGATACCACCCCCCCACATAGAAGCACCGAAAAAATGTAAACCGGAAGTTTTATCACCCCCCCAACAGGGTTCCCGCCGAAACCCAGCGAAGCGGTTTCGGCGGGAAGAGGACGAGCGACAGAGAGAGCGAGTCCTGCCGCTTCTTGCGGCGGGACGAGGGATTCGTCGTCCGCTCGGACGACAGCCAGCATCGCATTTGTCTGGTCTGCGGCGAAGCCGCTGCCCTGCCAAATGCACTGGGCGGAGCATGGCCCCACACCCCCAAGCTGCGGGCGGAAGCCCGGACCCACTTTTAGCTACGATTGGAGAAAAACATGAAAAAAGATATCAAATTCAGCACGCGCATGGCATCCGCCGACCGGGAGAAGATCAAGGCGCTGGCGATGAAAGCCCATATGTCCATGAGCGATTATGTCACCGCCTGCTGCCTCGGCAAGCGGATCGTGGTCATCGACGAGTAGAAAGAACTGCTCCGCCAGCTCAAGGGCATCGGCAGCAACATCAACCGCCTTACCGTCCTCGCCAACATGGGCAAGGTGCAGATCATCGGTCTCGACAAGGCCGCGCAGGAGCTGTCCGAGGTCAGCGCCGCGCTGCGATCAGTCATGGAAGGGCGGTGAGCCGTATGGCCATCGTACATTTTGTGAACTACAAGCGGGGCACACAGTCCCGCTCCGCCATGCGCGGCGTGATGCGCTACGTCATGCAGGAAAAGAAAACCGCATGGGATGGCGGGCCGCTCATCAGCGGCATCAACTGCCAGCCGCAGAGCGTCTACGATGATTTCCTGAACACGAAGCTCCTCTACCACAAGGACGGCGGTGTGATGTTCTACCACATGGTGCAGAGCTTTCCAAAAGGCGCGGCGGTCGATCCCCGGCAGGCTCACGAAGCCGCGCGGCGGCTGGCAGAATACTTTGACGGCTGCGAGGTGCTGGTCTGCACCCATGTAGACCGCGAGCACATCCACTCCCACTGCGTCATCAACTCCGTCAACTTTGAGACCGGCAAGAAGCTGCACATGGCGAAGGAACAACTGCAGGAGCTGATGCGGCGCAATGACATGATCTGTCAGGAAATGGGTCTTCCTGCCTTTGATGCGCCAACGCAGCAGGCCCGCGGCATGGGCGGCGCGGAATACCACACGGCTCTGAAGGGACAAAGCTGGAAGCTGCGGCTCATGAACACCATTGATGAGTGCATGAAATACGCCGCCGACAAGGACGCCTTTGTTTCTCTGATGGAATCCGAGGGCTACGCCGTCCGTTGGGAGAGCACCCGCAAATACATCACTTACACCACGCCGGACGGCATGAAGTGCCGCGACAGCAAATTACACGAGGAAAAGTATTGCAAGGAGGCCATGGAACGTGAATTCAGAATACGGGCAAAACTCGTTCAAAGAAAATTCCGTCGAGCAGAGGAAAACGATGGAGGAATTGAAACGGTTGAACCAGTCGAACAGCGCGCCGCCGTCTGCGCCGCAGCAAACAGCGCAGACGATCCAACCCATTGTGATCCAGTGCGATCTGCCGCAGACAATGAACAAGCTGGCAAAGCAGGTGGGCGAAATAAACTGGGAGCTGGAGGAAATTCGGAAAGCAATCCCCGGTCTGAGAGCACACATCGACCTGACACCGGTGCAGAAGTCGCTCACGGAGATGCAGAGATCGCTGACGGAGATGAACAGGTTGCTGGAACGGGTTGGGAATCTGAGCGAGAAGTATTCCTGCAAATGGATTCGGTGGCTGCCGGATTTCAACCCGCTGGTGGCTCTCAAGTGGCTCATGCTGGTGCTGATCCTTGGCACAGCGGCACTGGCGGGCTGGTATGGCGCGGCGGCGATCCGCGGCCTGTTCCTCTGATCCCCGCCGTGGCTGGGCTGGCTGCCGCGGGGACATTGATTGGGAGCAGCGTTCCATCCACATCTGCCGCAACGCGGTCAAGGTAACGGGCGAAGAGATATTTGTAAAGGAACCCAAGACCCGCGCGGGCAACCGCTATGTGTACTTCTCCGCCGAGATGGAAAGTCTTCTGCGGGAGTACCGGCAGGAATGTGCATACATCACCGAAACCTATGACCAGCGGGAGCTGACCACCGATGACTTCCTGTTCCGCCGTCAGGGAGCGCAGCTCCCTATGACGCCCACCACCTTCACCTACCGCTTCAAGCTGATCCTCAAGAAGAACGGCCTACCGCAGGAGCTGAACGTCCATTCCCTCCGGCACACCGCCGCCAGTCTGATGATCGCGGGCGGCACGGATGTTGCCACGGTGGCGGGCATCCTCGGCCACAGCCAGCCCTCCACCACGTTGGACATCTACACCCACGCCTTCGACAAGAACAAAAAGGCCGCCAGCGCGGGACTGCAAGGGATGCTGGAGATATAGATCACACCAGCAAAAGGACAGGCTCGATTCGCATACGCGAATCGAGCCTGTCCTTTTGTGGTCTCTTCAAGCAGCAATTTTCAACTCACTCTGTCTGAAGCACCTCGGTCAATATCCCGGACAATACACAGCAGTGCCTTTTCCTGCTCCTGTGGCGGCAGGCGCAGGCGGACGGAGTTTGCACCCAGTCCTTCAAAATCACTGCCGGATACGACTTTGACACCGTAAGAAGCAAAGAGCTTCGCCAGATCACAGTTTTTATCCTTGTGGGTCAGCAGGCAGATGGAGCAGGAACCCAGCGTGGCGGCCATAGACAGCACACCGCCGGTGCAAGACCTGAGCGCTTGCTTGGCCGCTGCGATGCGGCGGCGGTTCTCCTCTACAAATGCCGTGTCCTCCAGTGCGGCGATCGCCAGACGCCGTCCGATGCCATTGATGCAGTAGGGGTTGCTGACCTTATCGATCTGCGCGATGATCTCCGGCGAGGCAGCCACATACGCCGCCCGCATACCGGCAAGGCCGGTGCCCTTGGAGAAGGATCGCATGACGATCAGATTGTCGTACTCATTCACCAACGTGATGGCAGAGTCCTCCGGCGCAAGGTAGTCGCCATAAGCCTCATCGGATATCACGCAGGCACCGACTTCCCTGGCCTTATCAAGGATCATCCGCATAGCATCCAGCGGAACACTCTGTCCTGTAGGATTATTGGGGTTGTCCAGATACACCAGCGACACCGTATCGTCAATGGCAGCCACGACACGCTCCGGCATCAAGCGGAAATTCTCTTCCTGCTTGAGATACACAGGCCGATAGTCGAAGCCGTGGCAGCGGGCGCTGAGGACATAGTCGGTAAACTGCGGGCATATACCCACCACCGCCGCGCCGGTACGAGCAAAAATCGTGTTGACACAGGCGATAGCGTCCATGCCACTGTTGTGCAGATAGAGCATATCATGGGTCAGAGGCACATACGCCTGCCAGCGGCGGATAATGGCATCCTTCAACTGAAACCCATGGGGATAGGCGGCTACATCATGGATGTCCGCCTCTCTCAGAGCCTGTGCCACCTTTTCCGAACAGCCGTAAGGACTGCATCCGTCACCGCAGTCCAGCAGGAACTTTTCTTCTGCTTCCTTGGCATAGCTGACCTTCTGGATCTGCGCCACGCTGAGACTAAACTTCAACTCCATGCTTATACCTCCTCATCAAGAGACGCTTTCATGTTGTTTTTTCTGATATAGCCGCGAATGCGCTGAACTGCCAGACACACCAGCAGCAGGATGCCCAGATAGCCCGTATAGGGGTAAATGAAGCCGACCAATGTACCGAACGGAAGCTGACCCAGCCCAAAGGCCGCCGCTGTCAGCACCGCCGCGATGACGATAGACTTCCTGGTTCCCACCGGCGCCAGCTTGCTGCACACCGTCCACATCATGGGGGCGGCGGTGGAGAAAATACCGCACAGCAGCACCACAGAGAACAGCGCTCCCAGTACAGGAGAAATATCCTTGGCCAGCCGCAGCGTAGGCACGGCAAACTGCGCGATCTCGTCTACCCGCAGAAGCAGAGCCGCATTCATAAACAGCACCGCCGTCATCAGCACCACACCGCCTAAAATACCGCCCAGCTTCACTTCCCTGGCGGATGTGCTGCCAGCGCCCATGGTGGTCAGAAACGGGATAGCCCCGAAAATGTTATAAGAGGCGTACAGGATGCCGCTGATCCACCAGTTGGCGGACGAACGCATATTTGCAATAGGCGTTATGTCTACATTCAGGTCAAGACCGCTGCCGGAGACGATCGTCGCCACCGCTACCACGATGGAAAACACAATGATGACCGGGCCGATACAGCCGATCACATCCAGCAGCTTATTGAATCCGAACGCAAAGGCCACGAAGATCAGTACCGCCATCAGCAGACTGCCCACATAATAGTTCGGCCCGTAATACTCATTGAGCATCGCACCTGCGCCGGAGATCATCACGACCACCACGGCGAACAGGAAAATACGCACGAAGTACTCATAGAACGTGCCAAGCCATTTCCCGCAGATCTGTCCATAGGCGTTGACCTTCTCCATGCCCTTGGTGCGGAACCCCATATCCGTCACAGTGCCGCCCACCCAGGCGAACAGGAACATACTGATGGCAACGGAGCCGATACCCCATATTCCGTAGGAGGTATAGAACTGGATGATCTCCTGCCCAGTGGCAAAGCCGGAACCGATGATAAACGCGATGTACGCGCCGGCGTATTTGACAACATTGAGCCAGTCGGTTTTCTGCTTCATAGTCTCGCTCCTTTCCTTTGTGGCTCACAGCATAGCACATTCCGCATCCCAGGTGTTATTCCGGTTTTCGTCCCAAATATGCCCAAAAAAAGGACAGCCCGCAGACTGTCCTTCTTTCGGTACGATATGTGTCAGTTTTTTCGTCAGCGAGCGGTAAGCTCGGCCTTTTCCCTCAGTATTTCCAGAAATTCTCCGCAGGCCTGAGACAACGTATGATTCTTCGGCATCACCCAGCCCAGCTTACAGTCGATGGGCGCATCCTTCAGCGCCAGATATTTGCAGTCGTTGGCGGCATAAAACGTGCGGTATGTCTCCGCATCATAGGTATCAATGGCGACCGCACCGGTGCGGGAGACGATCTGTAAAGCACTGCCCAGATCACTGACCAGCACCTCAGCGTTGCGGCGGGCGCCGCCCTCCCAAATGCGCTCGCCGGAAAAATCGCCGGGAGAAGCGTAGTTGATCACACAGGGAAACTCCCGCAGCTCCTCCAGAGTAACAGATTCTCTTTCCTCGTGATACAGCGGGTTTTGCGGGCCGATGATGGCGTGCAGCGGGCGGCGCAGTATCAGGTTGAACTCCAGCCCCGCATCCTCCAGCTTTCGCAGCGCCAGCGCCTCGCCGTCAGAGAAAATCGTCACAACGCCGATCTCCGTCAACCCCGTGCTGACCTTCCGGATCACATCAAACAGCATGCACTCTTCCAGGTTGCAGGTAAACTCATCATCGTAGTGACGGGTAAACATCTCCACAAATGCGTCATTTGCCAAAGAGCAGTACATACTGGACACCGACAGATGTTCCGCCTTGCTGGTTTTGGGTGCGTTCTGCAAATAAGCAAAACGCTGGCAAATATCCTGCGCCTGATGGTAGACATCCCGGCCAAACGCTGTCAACATCACACCGCGGGTGGTACGCTCAAAAATCAGCGCGCCTAATTCCGCCTCCAAATTTTTCATGGAGGTGCTCAAGGATGACCGCGCCACATAAAGCTTCTGCGCCGCCTCGTTCATGCTTCCTTCTTCCACTACCGCTAAAAGCTGCTGAAGCTGTTCAATCTTCATTTACGCACCGCCTTGTCCGTTTTTTCTTTATGGTAACATATTTGAGAATTTTGGACAAGGGCGTATTTATCCGACCACACATATGACAGCCGATAGCTCAGTCGGATCCCAAAACACGCAATAGTGGTCAAATTATGCTCCAATTTTAATAACTCTCAGGATATAAAAACCGTCTCAAGCGATATGCTTGAGACGGTTTTTGGTACGCCCGACTGGATTCGAACCAGCGGCCTTTAGAGTCGGAGTTATCAGGCCGTCAAACCGCAAACCATTGTGTCACAATGGTTTGGTGTGTATTGCACAAATTTGCGGTAATTTGCAAGAAAAGCCGGGAGGTCTTGCGCTGCAAGGCCTCCCGGCTTTTTCGCGGTAGTAGTCAAATAGTAGTCTGAACTCACGCCAGCAGCTCCATCAATTTCCTTGCAGCATCCATGCAATCCTGCGCCTCTTTTTCAGAAACAGGGATATACGAGTCAGACGGATAGCGTGTTTCAATGTAAAACTGGTTCACATACGCGCAGTCCCTGAGCTTATCCTGCCGCTGAACATCTGCCAGTTATTCTAATATCCGATATAATATTCATAGCTTTGCTTTTCCTGTTAAATATTCTGTTATATAGCCACAAAAGGAAACCAACCCCAATCCAAAATATAAAAACATCGTTTAAGGAAGGCACCACCACGAAAAACATCAACACTTACATCCTTATTGCTATCGTCTCTCTCATTTTGGTGGTCGCCTGGGCCGCCGGTAAGGCTGGCCTGCTGGAGCTGGACTACGAGGAGCGCACTGCCCGCCGCAATGCTCACGCCGCCGCATAAGCTATCCACAAATGACCATCTTTTCTTTCCCCAAAGTCCATACACACAAAAGGACTGACACGCGTTTTTCGTGTCAGTCCTTTTTGTCAAGTCAGTCTAAACAGGGCAATACTTGATGTGTCCGCGGTTTGGTTTGACGCTTACGTGAGCAGTAGTTCCCCTTGATATAGTGGCCTTTTATTCGCTATATTTCATGCTTACGCTTTTTTAACCACTCGCCCAGCGAGTGATTTTTTTGTACACAAAAAAGGGCTACTGTGGAGGAAAGAAAACCGCAGCAGCCCTATATGAGGAGGCACTATTTATTCAACCAAATATGTCGGATTTACGGACACCATTCGATAAGTGTCCTGTTCACTCACACCTTGATCGCACAGAGCATTGATATACGCCAAGAGGCCTTCATCGAAGAAAGGCGCTTCGGGGCGGCCAAAATCCGAAGAAAGGAATACATGATCAGCGCCCACTGCCGCGATCTCCGCAGCCTCGGTTTCCGCATCGATCATACCCTTATACAGTACGATATAGGATCTTTCTATAATGGCCCCCAAATCAATGAGCTTTTTCTGCTCGGCAACAGAATAACGAGTTGCAGGCAAATTTGCATGGGTGATCACCAACTTCTCTACGCCTTGACGATATGCCTCTTGTGCCACGGCGAAGCATTCTTCATGAGAGATGTGACCTGTCGCAACCACAGCATTGTGCTTTTTTGCAACTGTCACCACGTCTTTTGCAGACTGCCTCAGCTCTCCGCGTTCGTCTAGTAGACTGCAATCCGGTATGGCGATATGCCCTCGTGACAGAGCGATCTGCATAGACACCAGATCGGGCGCGTGCTTGATGATAAAGGCTTGTTCTTTCGGTGCATCCATAGTGGGAAACCATACAATTTTTGCACCGCGCCGAAATGCATATTCCGCTGCAATCGGGTTGATGCCTCCTACCGTTGTATTCAGTACAATTCCGCTGATAGCATTGCACTCAGGATATGCACGCATCGTCTCTTCTGCGAAATCCGTAGTAAGGGCGTATTGCGATTTGATGGTAAAACCTTTCATCCCCGCCTGGAGGCAGCGCTGTGCTGCCTCCAGATGGTTAACTTTTCTAGGGACTACATCTGGAGCCGTGTGGACATGCAGATCATATGCACCATGGAGCAATTCTTCTCGCATAACACGACCTCCTTATGACTGCATAAGATTCGGCAGCCAAAGCGCTAAATCCGGGAAAATTGCAATCAGCACACATACCAGAATCATAGCAAAAATGTAGGGGATCTCGCCCTTCGCTACTTCGCCAAACGGAGTCTTTGTAATGGAAACCGTGGTAAACAGTACGCCACCAAAAGGCGGTGTGACAATGCCGATGGTCATGGTGACACAGAAGACAACAGCCAAGTGCATAGGTTCAAGGCCCATAGCAAGTCCCACTGGAATCAGAATGGGTGCCAAGATGACTACCGCGCTCAAGGCTTCCAGCACGCAACCAGCAACCAGCAGGATGAGCAGGAAGGCGACCCAGAAGAAGAAGGTATTGCCATTCAAAACAGGTAACAGCGTATCCACGATCTGTGCGGGAATCTTTGCCGCTGCAATAATCCAGCAAAAAATACTAGACATACCGATAAGGAAACCTGCCATTGCACTGGCTTCCAGGGATTTCTTGAATACGTCCACAAGCTTTTTCCATGTCAAAGATCTGTACACAATGCCTAGTACCACGCTGTACATTGCACCAATGGCGCCCGCCTCGGTGGGAGTAAAGATTCCTCCGTAAATGCCGCCTAGAATGATCACAGGCAGCAGCAGCGTCGGCAGCGCTTTCAGCGTCAAACGCATACTCTCCTTGAAGGTATATCTCTTAGTCTCTTTTGGAAGTCTCCAAACCTTTTTGGCGTAGTAGTAGTTGATCACGCAGAAGAGAACCGCAATGAGAACGCCAGGGGTAACACCTGCCACAAAGAGCTCACTGATGGGAACGCTCATGGTTGTGGCGTAAATGATCATCACCGTGCTGGGAGGAATCACAGGGCCAAGAGCCGCCGCAGCGGACACCAAGCCTGCTGCATCACCACGAGGATACCCTTTCTGCACCATACGGGGGAACATGATGGTGCCGATTGCGGCCACAGTAGCAGGTCCAGACCCAGTCAAAGCCGCAAAGATTGCCGATGCGACAATGGCAATCATTCCCAATCCTCCAGTGACTCGGCCAAAGAACATTTCCGTCCAATCAATCAAGCGCTGAGAGAGGCCTGCTGCTTCCATCAAATAACCCATCACGATGAACAGAGGTATTGCCATCAGGGAGAAGGAGTCCACTCCTGCCACCGCTTTTTGCACCAGGAGAATCAACGGGCTCAAATCAGTGACAGTGAGATAAATAGCGGACGATGTGAAAATGACAAACGCGATAGGCAGTCCAAGTGCTAATAGGACGAAAAAGCAACTAAATAACAATGCCATTATTGCTCAACCTCCTTTTTAGCCAAATGCATATTTCCCACCAAGTTCACAATTTCCGTCAGCAAGTGTACAAGCATTATTGCACAACCTACAGGGAAAGAAAGATAGATATAGCCGTAAGGAACACGCAGTGCAGGAGAAAACTGTAGGAGGGTCTTACTTACAAGCTGGAATCCGAAATAAACTCCGATGCAGCAGGCAGCTAACATAAGAGCACAAACAAGCAGTTCCTGTATGCTTTTAGCCACACCTTTCAGCTTTCCAGTGAGCACATCCACTGCTGGGTGTCCCTTAGTTTTTACTAGAACAGAAGCGCCAAGCATTGTAGCCCAGATGAAGGCAAAACGTGCCAATTCTTCGGTCCAAGGGACAGAGACCTTCAGAAAGTATCTGCACAACACCTGAATAATCGTAGCAACCACCAAAACAAAGAAGATCACACATCCCACCGATACGACCAGCTTGTTGAGATAGTCACTGCATTTGTTGATGAAATTTCTCATATCACGTAACCGTTATTAAAAAGTTGGTTTATTCCTCGTCCATGATGGCGCGGAAATTCTCGATAACATCAGCACCAATGGAATCAGCGTACTTGTCGATGACGCTTGCCACAGCCTCCTTGCAGGGAACCAGATCGATGGTGTCAAAGGACATACCCTTCTCCTCCAGCAGCTTCACACACTCGTCAGTAAATGCGGCGATCTTCTCGCGCTCGTAAACAGCAGCCTCACGAGCAGCCCTCATCAGGATCTCCTGATCCTCGGTGGACAGACTCTGGAACAGCGTCTCACTGATGAGCATGGGGTTTACAGAGAAGTTGATCTGGGTCAGGCAACAGTGGTCCAGCAGATCATAGAAGCCATTCGTGTATAGGGGGGTAATCATCATTTCGAATCCGTCTACAGTACCCTGCTGCAGACCGGCAACGACTTCGCTGATGGCCATGGTGGTAGTCTGGAAGCCCAGCGCATCATAGGCATCCACATAGAGGCTATTCTGGGGAACACGGATCTTCAGGGAGTTGAAATCGTCAATAGATGTAATGGTCTTATTGCAGGCAATATTGCGGTATCCGCCGACACCTACGCCCAGAATACGAATTCCGGTCTTCTCAGCCAGCGCCGGGCACATCACATCGTTGAAGTACTCGCTGTCCAGTATCTTGTAGGCATCCTCCGCAGTATCAAAAAAGTAGGGAAGATCGAAGACGCCAAAACTCTCATCAAATCCACTGAGAGAGAGGTTTGCCACAGAGCACATATCTACAGTGCCGATCTGCAGCCCCTCCACCATGTCGCGTTCGCCGCCGAGTTGGCCGTTGGCGAACACCTCGATGGTGATGCGCCCATCGCTGTACTCGTTGACCAGTTCAGCAAACTTTGTGTCTGCCATGTGGTGGCAGGAGTTTTCGTTGTCACTTTCGGCATGGCCCATCTTGATGACCAGATTTTCTGCGTCTGGGTTGGTATTCTCTGCTTCATTTCCAGCATCAGCTGCAGGATCGGCTCCACAGGCGACCAGGGCAAAAAGCATCACCATCGCCAAGAACAGGGCGGATAATTTCTTCACCTTTTTCATACTCATTCTCCTTTTGTCGTGTTTTTATATTATCATACTCGAAACGGGCTTGCCGTCCAGCACATCCAGCACATTCTGCACCACAG
>ERZ827043.1837-NODE-1837-length-20117-cov-93.425930_pt1 | contig 20117 bp, 10 predicted proteins | sample MGYA00519923_ERZ827043 | MGnify/ENA primary metagenome ERZ827043 (study PRJEB31778, sample SAMEA3449251) | human gut metagenome | biome: human gut; feature: human-associated habitat; material: faeces | place: United Kingdom | collected 2010/2012 ...
TGCTCCTTCCGCGTGCAGCTTTTTGGTGCTTCGCCTAAGCCCTTGTTTGCTTCCCTAACTTTCCGTGAAGGACCTCCTTTTCCGACAAAAATCGCCGCAGTTTGTGATGCACTGCGGCGATTTTGCTGATTATTCTTCCGTCATCGACGGAATGGGTGTCGTGTTCGGTTCGGGTGTGGGCAATTCCGGCGCGGTCGTAGCTGCCGGGGCACTGCCGCCTGCAATCAGCCGCGTCAGGTTGTCTGATGCCGTCGTCAGCAGCTGCACAGCGCGCATGGTATCCATGCGCGTCACGTCCTCCGCGCCTTGCGTCGGCAGGGTCAGCGCGTTCCAGCGGCTCGTTGTGCGCAGTGCCATCTTCACGCCGACGTCCGCTTCCGCCATGTGCAGCGCGGCAATCACGCGCAGCTGAATCGGCGCGCCTTCTCTGCTTTCGGTGCTGTATTGGAGGGAAAGTTCCGCCGTAATCGGTTCAAACGTCACCAAATCCGCTGCTTCCGCGCCGTCGGTGTCCGGCTCGATGGTCAGCGTCCACGCACTGTCATCATGGCGTGTGCCGTCGCTGTCCTGCGTTTCGGAATGCTGGCTGGTCAGGGTGAATTTCGCCTGCAGCGTCTTTGCGTCCGTTACGAACGCGGCGGGTACACTGCTGATGCTGCCCGTAATTGCGTTCTGGTTGCCGTCCACCGACGCCATGCTGAATGTCAGCGTCTGCGTCGCGCTGTTCAGCACAAGCGCAGTCGTGCTGCCCTCCTGCCGGAAGGTCAGCGTCGTGTAGCCCCACGCATTCTGCGGCAGAGGCAGCGCCACCGCCACGGACAGTGTATCGCCACGCGCGGAGAACTTGCGTGACAGGCGCAAATCGCCCGACAGCGGCAGGGCATCAATGCAGGCATCGTAGAAGTAGCCCAGCGCCGGATTGAGATAGGCCGCCTGCTGTTCCTCCGTCATCATCGGGCGCAAAAGCGTCAGCAGCGTCTCGTCATAGAGCGCTTGCTTCCACATCAGCTTCGTTTGTTCTTTCACGTCGTCCGCTGGAATCACATAGCTGACGCGCATGACAAGCTCGCCGTTTTCAGTCATCGTGTCGGGTTCAGCGGCGTAATCCGCCAGCCACAGCTCCAGTTCGTTCAGATATTCCTCCAGCGCCGGCTGCCACATGCTTTCCCAGAGGATATCGGGCTGCGCCATCATCTCCGCCAGCACAGAGTAGAACGATGGATTGCTTTTCGCTGATTCCGTCATCGGCATAGACAGCAGTACATCTGGCAGCACATCCGTGCGCAGGTACAGCGTGTCGCCCACGCGGTACAGCTGCGTCAAGCCTTGCTGGCTGCCGCTGTCATCCTGCGAAAACACCTGATACTGGAAATCGTCGCTGTCCTCCAGATTCAGCAGGCGCACATGCAGCGTCGAAGCCGTCAACGGCAGCAGGAAATCCAGCCACGACGCCGTGCCGGACGCCGTAACCGCAACTGAGCCTCGAATGGGGTAATCCTGCACAGCAAACTGCTGGTAGAGCAGTTCCGGCAGCGTATAGTCATCCTCTTTGGCAGCAAGCGCCGTGCCGCCAAGCAGCAGCGCCGCGCAGAGCAGGACAGACAGGATTCGTTTCAGCATGGGTTTACCCTCCTTATCGGGTGTCATTCGATTTCGACGGCGGATTCTGCCGCCTGCCGAATGGTCTGAACGTCCTCATCCGACATTTCGTAGAAGAAGAACGCCGCGTCCTCCGCGCTGAGAACCTGAATCAGCGGGCGGACGATAGCAGTCGCAATTGCGCCGCTGAGCTGGCTGCGCAGATTTTGCAGCGTCTCCGCGCTGAGCGTGGACAGTTCCATCGTCGCCGCGGTGTCCTTCCACAGGGATTCGCTTGCGCGTGCCGCACGCAGCGTAATCACGCATTCTTCGGTCATTCCGTAGCGTTTTTCTTCCTGATATCCGATTGTCCCGCTAACGTCCGGCGCTTCCGCGTTTCCGGACAGGACGACATTCGGCGTGATGGTGCGCTTCGTGGCGTAATCTTCGCCCGGCAGCTGCCGCTTGATAGCCACGCTGCCGCTCACGTTGTCGCTGTCATTCTCCAAGCGGTTCGTCAAGTCAAACGTGACCTCGGTCTGCGTCGTCTGTTTGCTCGCCGTCACCTTGTAGGAGCAGGTGCCCTGCATGGTGATTTTGCCGCTGGAAAAGGTCATAATACGCTCAAAATCCAGCGTGTTCTTGTCCGTGCCGCTCTTGGCGGGGGACGTCAGCGTGATTTCATCGCGTGTTTCGCCGTTCTCTCGCTTTGTGCGCCAGACGAGCTTGACCGTGCGCAGCTTGCCATCCACGCCGCAGACGCCGTTGTACTCCACACGCAGCGGTACTTCGTCCTCTGTGCGATAGACGCGCAGCTTTTGCGTGCCGGAGAAGGTCAGCGACGCAATCAGGTCATGCAAATCGCCTTCCGGGCAGAGGGACAAAAGCGTCTGCTGCATTTCCTCCAGCTTCGACTTGGAGAAGGTGTAATCCGTGCAGGAGCGCGCCAGCCCCATGTCCTTGATGGTCGTCTTGACGCTCTTGCGTTTCCCGTACTCCGCGAAAGGCTCTAAAATCGCGTTTGACAGCACCCAGCCGTCGTCAATCCACTTCTCAAACGTACCGTCAACAGCGCGCAGGTCGAGGGAATCCGACGTCGTGCCGAGCAGCAGTTCCAGCGCATTCCCGTCCAGCGACGCATAGGAAACGTTCGGCATACAGGAGAACTGCACTGCGTCGCCCTTCTGCGCCATCGTCAGCAGTTCGTTGCCATTCATCAGCACGGAAACGCCGCTTTCGCCGTCCGCTGCATACAAATTCAGCGACAACGGCGCAAGCACACGGTCAAGCATCGCCGTGCGCGTCTCATCAAAAGGCGCATGTGCTTGAAGGCTGATGGACAGCGTAACCGACAGGGGCGTATCCGCCAAATTCCAGTCCGACGCGGCTTGCAGCAGCGGCGCATCTGCCAGTGCACAGGGTGCAAGCATCAGCAACACCAGCAGGAGCGATATCAGCGAGTGCAGTTTCCGCATGAATCTTCACGTTCCTTTCATTACGGCGAGTGATTATTCCGCGCTTTCCGCGAAGGCGCGGAGCATATCTTTTGCTTCGTTCGGGTCTTCAACCAGATTGATAGACGCCCGCAGCTGTGCCGCGCCGCGCATTCCACTGACGTACCAGCCGACATGCTTGCGCATTTCGTTCACCGCCACGCGCTCCGGCTTCCATTGCAGCAGCATGTCATAGTGGCGCAGGGCGGTTTCCACGCGCTCCTGAACGGTCGGCGCGGTTACATTTTCGCCAGACAGCCGCTGCTTCACCTGACGGAACAGCCATGGATTGCCCAGCGCGCCGCGCCCAATCAGCAGTCCGTCCACACCGCTTTCCTCCAAGTGGCGGGCGGCATCGTCCGCCGTGAAAATGTCGCCGTTGCCAATCACCGGCACATGCACGGCTTCCTTTACCTTGCGCACATACGTCCAGTCCGCGTGACCGCTGTACTGCTGCATCCGCGTCCGACCGTGCACGGCAATCTCACACACGCCGCAGTCCTCCGCCATTTTCGCCATGTCCACGACGTTGATATGCTCATCGTCCCAGCCAAGGCGCATCTTGACCGACACAGGCAGCTGGCTCGCCTTGCAGACCGCACGGAGGATTTTTTCTGCGTTTTCCGGCGTGCGCATCAGCCCGCTTCCCTCGCCGGATGCGGCGACCTTATGCGCTGGACAGCCCATGTTCACGTCCACGCCGTCGAAGCGCCCCATGGCGGACAGCTCTTCCGCCGCGCGCGCCATCAAATCCGCCTCTTTGCCGAAAATCTGCACAAGCAGCTTGCCCTCGCTGTCCCGGCGTTCAATCAGGGAGATGGTCGCAGGATGGTTGCGCGGCGCGTAGAGGTAGCCCATCGCGCTGACCATCTCCGTCGTCGCTACATCGCAGCCCTGCTCAAAGCACAGAACGCGGAACGGCCAGTCTGTAATGCCTGCCATTGGGGCAAGGCGGATGCTCGTCATGCTTTATCCCCCCGCGGGAAAAGCGCAATGCGCACCGGCGTATCTGCATACGGCGTCAGCGGCAGCGCACGAATGTCGCCCGTCAGTTCCGGCAGCACCGGCACATCCACCGGGGCATTGTTTCCTTTTTTCCACGCAATCGGCGCAAATGGGGCGGTCACGCCGTTTTCGGTCACTTTGCCATTGCCGCACAGCGCATATGCCCAATCGCCGTCTGCCGAGAGCGCCAGCACTCGCGGGCCACGCGTGAGGTACGTCGCCTGATGATAAGCGCTGCTGTGCCGCATGACGGGCTGTTCCAGCACGGCGACGATTTCGTCCCCGTCGTGCCAAACGCGCTCGATGCCGATGCAGCCGTCCACCAAGCGGTATTCCGCCGTCGGCGCACCGTTGACGAGGATTTCGGACGACGATGCCCACGCCGGAAGCCGCATGTGGAAAAACGCTTTCTGGTCGTTCTTCATGTGCATCTTGATGGCATAGCGTTCGCCCTGCGCGTCAATAGTCAGCACCATCTTATTGTCGCAGACGGCGTATTTGCCAGGAATCAGCATATTGACCGCGAAGCCGTCCACCCATGCAGTCACGGCGGACTGAATCGCCAGCGCATAGCCGCGCGCAAGGCGTCCGAGTGTCAGGGCGAAACTTCCCTGCTGGGTCTCCTGCGCCGCCAGCGAGTTGACACGCTGCGCCAGCTGCACGCGTGTTTCCTCCACGCACGCCGGCAGCGCATTGAACACCAGCCGTTCCAGTTCATCCCACGCCCAAACCGCGTGCGCGCCCATGCCTGCGCACACAAACGCTTCCGCCCATGCGCCCAAGGTATCATTGAAAATGCCCGTGCTGGGATTGCCGCCCGCAAGCATCGGGTTCGCGGTCAAGCCGCCGCAGATGGCACCGTGATAGCGGCTGATTTTCTCCCAGCCCGTTTTTGCGGCGTTCATCTCCGTCGCCGAGCCGTTGAGCCAGCCGCGCGCCAGTGCCGCACGAGCGCCATCCGCCAGAGCCGCCGCATTCGTCGTCAGCGCCAGACGGGTGTAGTAGCCCTCCAAATCACCGTTTTCCTTCTTCAGACCGGCGTCCAGTTCTTCAGCCGAAACAGCTTTGCTCACGGGCGTCTGAATCGGGGTCGCGGTCAGGACGCCGCTCCAGTTCATCGTGCTGGCGGACAGGGTGCGGGCAAGTTTGAGCATGGCAGGAATGCCCGTGATGCGGTAGACCTTTTCCAGCAGTTCGAGCAGATCCGCCGGGAACGCGCGGACGTACTCGTCCGCCGCAATGTCGTCCCACTGCTTCGCCGCCCACTGGAACCAGCGCAGCAGCACCGTCAAATCTTCCTTCCTCGCTTCCGCTTCATACAGCGCCCACACCGCGCGCAGGACATACACCGAATCCTCAATCGTCAGTGCAAAAGAGCCATCCTCCCGCTGAGCGGCGGCGGCTTCCCGAATCGCCTTGACTGCGGGCGACTGCATGGCATCCGCCTTCACAAGGCACGCCAGACGGAACGCGCCTTCCAGCAGCAGCGGCTCACGGCGATTCTCCACTTGCGCATACAGACGCGTCAAGGCAGGCAGGTTCACGCGCACCTGACCGGCGCGCAGGGGCTGACTGGTCAGCATCGTCAGCGGCGCTTTATCAAAAACAGGCTTGAGTGGCACAGTTCGTTCCTCCAAATACTTTCCTCATTATTATTTACCATCAAACATTATACAGCATTTTCGCGCAAACTGCAATCACTGAATTGTAAAAAAACACGCACCAGCCGTGTTTTCATCATGCTGATGCGCATTTTTTCTACAATCAGGTTTTCTCCGTATCCTTCGCGAAAATCCAGATGCTTTCTTCCTTATTTAGTCCATCGCACGCCATAATCCGCAGGTGAATCGGCATACCGTCGCTGCGCTTGTAATGTTCGTCAATTGTGCCTTCCTTCGCAAGACGCTCCCGCACAACCTGCGCGCATGTCAGCGACTCAAACTCTTCCTGATCCTCCGGGGCTATGTAGAGCCGGATATATTCCAGCATCGCGCGGCGGAACGAGCCGTTGCACTTGTCCAGCATGTCGCGGAAGAAGTCCGGAATCAGGATTTTACGGAAGGAATCCTGCGCAAAGTTGATAAGGTACACCGCAATGTATTCCGGCGCAATGACGCGGATGAACTGGTCTGCATCCTGCTTCTCCTGCATCAGGCGATCCAGCTTTTCGTTCAGCGAGCGCATCCGGCGTTCCTGACCGTTCTGCTGATAATACGCTTCTTTGTCGCGGCGCATAGCATCCTCGGCACGGTTGACGATGTTCTGCACATTCTCTCGCCCCGTGCCTTGCTGCACACCAACGGAAATCTCGTACTCCGCGCCTCGAAGCGTCATGCGCAGTTTTTCCACTGCCAGCAGCACTTCGTCATGCTTGCGGTTGCAGCAGAGAATGACGAACTCATCGCCGCCGATGCGGTAAAGCCGGTCGTTCGGGAAGAAGCTCCGCGCTGTACCTGCCACCATGCACAGCATACTGTCGCCTGTCTGATGACCCAAGTGGTTGTTGATTTCGTGCAGCCCAACGACGTCAATGTAAACGCATTCGATGGTGTCCGGGTGTTCCTCGTTCAGCAGCGAAACATCCTTCTCAAACTTCATGCGGTTGAACAGCCCCGTCAGTGCGTCGCAGTTGCAGTAATATTCCAATTCACGCTGATAGTGGCGGTCGGCTTCCATGTTCACCATGTCGTCCGTCCGGCGGATGCACAGCAGTGTCCACGGCTCCTGCTGCGTGTAGCCGCGGCTGGTCAGGACAGACAGCTCCACCCAGTTGAAGCGCTTGCCATCAGACAAGCGGAAGCGGAAGTCCATGTGCCGCCGCCCGCTGAATATCTCCGTCTGCAGGTGTGCCAGCGCCATAAACCGCTGGTAGTCGTCCAAATCCTCCGGGTGAATCAGCTGATGACGCACCAAATCGTTGCTGAAGCGCGAAAACGGCATCTGCGCATCCGGCAGCGGCGGCGTACGCTTGAGCAGCTGGCATTCGCCCGTATTGAGATTCAGTCGTGCAAGCAGCAGATACGCACTGTCCAGCGTCGCAATCACATCGCGCTCAATCTCCGGCGTTGTATTCCACTGTTGGCTGGGCGCAGCAGGGATCGGCGATACGCCGGAGAAACGCTGAATATCTCGGTAATCCTCCGGCACAATGATGCTCAGCAGGCGCTCGGCATCTTTCACCGGGAGCGGGCGATAGAAATAGTAGCCCTGCCCGTAGATGCAGTTCATCGTTTTGAGCATATCGACCTGTTCCTTCGTCTCCACGCCCTCGGCGATAATCGTCATATTCAGCTTGTGCGCCATATTGACAACGGAATCCACAATTTGGATGCCCTTCTGCCGGTTCTCCACGTTCATCTCGATGAACTTCATGTCCAGCTTCAGCACATCGACGTTCGTATCTTTGAGCATATTGAGCGACGAATAGCCGCTGCCGAAATCGTCCATCAGCACGGTAAATCCGTACTGGTGGAGGCGGTCGATGGCTTCGCGCACGAGGTTGCTGTTCTCCGCGAACGCCGTCTCGGTGATTTCCACGCGAATCAGCTCCGACTTGAGGTCATAGCGTCTGACCATCTCGCGGAAGTGCGCAGGAACGTCCATTGCCTTCATATCCGTGATGGACACGTTGACCGAAATCGGCACGAAATGCTTTCCGCTGCGAATCCAGCCGCTCATTGTGCGGCAGACGCTCTCCCAAATGTAGCGGTCTAAATCCGTCACCAGCCCGGTTTCTTCCAGCAATGGGATGAAGCGGCTTGGCGACACAAGCCCCATTTCCGGGTGATTCCAGCGGACAAGCGCCTCCATGCTGATGATGTTGCCCGTCAGGCTGTTGCACTTTGGCTGCAGATAAAACGTAAACTCGCCGCGCTGGATGCCGATGCGCACGTCGCTGAGCAGGCGCTGATGCTTTTCCAGCTGCTGCATAATCTGCTCGGAAAAGCGGCAGATGCGGTGATTCAGCTTGCCCCTGACCGCCCCGGATGCAATCTGCGCATTGTTGCACAGCACGCTGATATCGTCGGAATGCTCATCCACCGGGCAGATGCCCAGCAGCGGCAGAAAGCTATCAAGCTGCTGATAATCCTCGATGCAGTGGAAAATCAGGTCATATACCGCCTGCGCCCGCTTGTCATCATCCGGCATACACAGGAAAAAGTCATCGCCGCCAAAATACCCGGCGATATAGTCGTTCTCCTTCGCAAGCTGCGCCAGCTGATGCCCAATTGTGTGCAGCAGCTCGTCCCCCTGCACCTGACCATACCAGTTGTTGAACAGTTTGAAATGCTCTATGTCGATGGACAGCACGCACCAACCGTTCAGCTTCTTCTCCGTCAGCAGCTGCTGCACCTGCCGCAAGAAGTCCAGCCTCTCAGGCAGTCCCGTCAAGGAATTCAGGTTCGACGTCCGACGCACGGAGGTCAGCTGCCGTGCCGACGGCAGGAGCTTTTGTTCGCGATTCGTCATACCTGCAATCCCTCTTCTCTGTATTGTCATAAAAGGCGGCGCCGCACCCTTGCCGGTGAATTTTCTTCACACATTGTTCAATTTATTCTATCATCTTTCGTAAATTTTCGCAATAGCCAGAAACGAGAACGGCGAACATTTTATACTATTTCCAAATGAAAATGCGCCAAGATGCGCGGCGAATTTTTCGTTCTGGCTAACGGGAACGAAATGCAGCGTAGCAGCGCTACGCTAAATGGAGTGAGCGGACGCCAGAACGAAAAAGGCGCAAGCAGATGGCGCAGTTGAATCTGGAAATAGTATTAGGTGTTTTCCACACTACTTTTCGCCAAATCTTCCATTTTTGATGCTTCTTCCGTGCGTGCGACGTTCTCGGTCACGGAAACGTGGATGTGCCCTTCCGCGATTGCCTTCGCCATGTCGAAATGGATGTTATCCTTCTTCTCTTCGGCGTTTTCGGGGCGATCCATATAAATCACGCGGACGTCTTCTTTCTCCGCGGCAGTCTTGCTCCACGAGCGAACGGTCCACGCCGCCAGCAGAATCAGGAACGGAATCATGTTGTAATGATAGCGCACCTGCGTTTCCAGCAGCATATGGCTCAGCGCCGTGCCAAGGAAGAAGAGCATACAAACGAGAATCATGGCGTTCGGGGCAAGCCGCCGCCGCCACGCCTCCATTGCGCCCAGTGCTGCAAACAAGAGCACCGCCATGTACATCACGCGCCCAATGGGACGGATGCTTTCCAGCAGGCTGCGCAGTTCAGGCGTCAGCGTCCCCTGCTGCTCCGTCCAGAGCAGATTCCAGTCAATGCCGAAATCATCCGTTCGCCACAGGTCGCGGAACTTGTAGACCATCAGGTTCAGCACGTTTTCCGGCTCCGACTGGATGCGCTGCGCCGCCACTTCCATACACGCCTGATGCGCCCCCGTCGCGGACTTCGTTGCGTCATACGCCTGCGCGAAGAATTCGCTGTCCGTCTCGTTCCACAAGCCATTCGACTGCGTGTTCAAGCCGACCATGAGGTTGTAGCCGGACGCGTACAGCCCCGACGCAGGCTGCTCGCCGATGATGTCAGAAATCGCGCGGCTGATGACGCTGCCCGTGACGAGGTAGCACACCAGCACCAGCACAATGCAGACGATTGGCTGACTCGTGGCGTAGCGCGCGCCCTCCACACGGATTTCGTTCATCGGGTCGCCCGTGACGCACAGCTGCGCCACGCAGTACGCCGCCAGCAAGATGACCGCCATCGGGCGGATTGCGCCCGCAATCGCCAGCACAATGCCCAGCAGCGCCATCACGCCCAGCATCCGAGAAGGAGCGACGTCGTAGAGGCTGCCCTTGCGGCGGTCAAGAATACTTGTCATCATGTCCGCCGCGAGCAGAATCAGCATCGTGAAGGACGGTTCGGTGGCAACCATGTTGCTGAACAGGATGTGCGACGGCCACAGGCTCATCAGCGCCACCGCCACCAGCGCGCCCGTGCGCCCCGCGATTCGCCGAGCGATATGCCCCGCCAAGAGGATGGAAATCACACTGCACACAAGGTTGGCGTACAGCGCGTTGCGCACCGACGCGCCGAAAATAGCAAACGTCGGCCACAGAATGAGCATCGGGAAGCCGATGGTGTGCGGGTAGAGCGCGATATAGCGGCGGTCGACCGCTCCTTCGGCGGACATCAGCGTATCATTCAACAGGTGATTCGCCATGCGGTAGTACGTCTCAAAGTCCGAATCCGGCTCAACAGGGATGCTCCAAATCACCCACAGGCGCAAATACACGCCAACACCCACCAGCACCGCGCCGAACACAATCATTACGATGTTTTTGGGAAGCGGCTGCATCTTCTGCCCGCACTTGCGCGAAATCCGCCCCAGCAGCAGCGCAAGGAGCGACAGCCCCGCCATACTCAGCACCCAGATTCCCTGTCCGAGATATTCCCGTTCCGTCGCGCGCGTCACATATTCGAGGCTGGCGCTGAGCGCCAAGCCCATGCACATGATAAACAGCGTCAGCGCGAGATAATCAAGCAGATTCTTCTTGCGGCTCATGGTCTGCTTCCTCCCTGATTGCATTTTCCGCCGTGCGCCGCGCCGGAATCAGCCGCCGCACAAGCACCACGCCTGCCGCCACAACAAGCAGGTCGTGGCAGAGCATAAAGGTATACATTTGTTTGTTGTTGTCCGCAAAGCCGTTGCCGATGACCGACAGCGGATATTGCATTACGCCCACGAACATCACGCACAGGAACAGCATCGCCAGCAGCTTTGTCTGCTTCTGCGTCTTTTTGCGGCAAATCAGCGTCAGGCAGAACACGCCCGCCGTGCCGTAGAGCAGCACATACACCCAGAACGCGCGCGCCGCGAAGATGCTGCGCAGATTACACCAGAGGTTCATGCGGTGCAGCGGACGGTTATCGCTGTACAGTGCGTCCGTGTAGGTCATGAACGACGTGCTCAACGTGACGGATTCCTGTGCCGCGCGGTTCATCATTGTCAGCATGTCCTTCGGATGGCGCAGATAGTAGCGCACGAGCGTCATCGTCGTCACATGGTCATAGAATTTCTCCTGTAATTCGTCCGACTCAATGGGATAAACGTACTCGCTGTTCGGATAGTACGCGTGTTTGCCGATGTCCGCCTTCATTTCCGCCGGAATGCCCAGTTCTTCCATGGCTGCGTCCGGGTCGTCAGCAATCATCAGCGCACCGTAAAACACGCTCTGCCAGATGGTCTGCTTTTCGGACACCCCCTGATTTTTGCGGTACACGCCAAGCGTGTCGTAGCTGACCAGCCCGCACAGCAGCGCGCCCATCAGCGAAAACGCAATTAGCGGCTTTTTTGTCTGCGGATGATGATAGACGGTAAAGACAATCAGCAGAACAATCGCCGCCGGGAGCGCCAGCGCCATCTGTGCCTTGGCAGTGCAGAGAAATCGCACGCTGATGGCAAGCAGAATCATCCACCGCCAGCTTTTCCGGCTTCCGCGCGGCATCAGCGCCAGATGCACCGTACAGGCAATCGTCAGCATCAAGCCGACGGGAATCATCGTTTCGCCGAAGAGCGAGTTGTACCATGCGAGGTAATTTTCGCCCAGCAGCATACACGCAACAATCAGCCCTGCCGGAAGCGTCAGCTTGCCCAGCAGCGGATACAGGTCGTGCACGAGCAGCAGCAGCGCCGCCATCACCAGCGCCAGCAGGATGAACGCCTGCACCTGCGTGGAGTAATTGCCGCCCGTCAGCAAGGTGATGAAGCGCACGAGCATCGACGGGAAAATCAGCGAATAGGTGGGGTCTATGGAGGTCAAGCGCGCCGGATGGAACGGCTCACGGTAGGAGAAATCCTCGACGACACCCCACTCAAACTGCGTCGATTCATCATCGAGCTGCGGCTGTGCCCAGTACAGGTCGATTTGTTCCATCATACGCCCGAAGTCACCGTTGTTCACGCCGCCGATGTGCTCTGCCGGAAGCAGCTGCCAGCAGCAGAGTGCCACGCAAACCAATGCAACAATAGCGACCGTCCCCTTTTGCGTCACGCGGATTTTACGGAGATACGGCAGCAGTCCGCCGGACGCGCCCGCCGAGCAGGGCGGCAGCGCCAATTTCGCTTCCTTCACGCTCAGCCACGCCATCAGACGGCGAAGGAGCACCGCGCCGGAGGCGAAACTCATCGGCACCGCCAAACCGCCCAGCAGGAACGCCAGCGGCTTCACGGTCAGCAGGTCAATGCCGCCCGTCAGCACGAGGGTCAGCGGCAGATAGCCAATCGTGCCAAGCAGTACCATCAGCAGAAACGCGCAGAGCATCACGGATGCGCTCTGCCGCCGTACAATGGGCAGCAGCAGCACGAGGAGCGCCGCGCAAATCAAGCACCAGCGGGAAATGGCGTGATGGTCACGCCCGAAAATGGTTTCCAGCACGGTATGCAGCGGTGAACGTGACGAAACGGCATTCCCGGCATCGTCCGCCAAATACCAGCTGTCCGCGTTCCGCAAAGCGCTTTCGTTTTTGTCCATCATGGTGCGAACGACTGCCGGATGCTGAATCGCAAATTTCACCCGTTTCCCCAGCGAAATATTTTCGTTCAGCAGGGCGGCATTCTCCGCATCCCGCGGGTCGTTCACAAAGTTTTCGGAAGGTTCATAGTAGCTTTTGCCGATGTCCGCGAGGTAGCTTTCAGGCAAGCCGAGGGCTTCCAGCGTCTCTTCCGGCTTCTCCGATGCGGGCAGATAGCCTTGAAAGACCGCCAAGTAGTTCGCGGCGGCGGAATGCACCGTGTCGTCCGCCTGCCAGCCTGTGACCAGGCCGCTCACGCACATCAGGCTTGCAATCAGCACACACGCCGCATGAAGCGGACGTTCTGCCCGTCCGGGGCAGCTATGCACGGCGCACAGCACAACCGCCAGCACCGCCGCGGGCAGCAGCACCATCATCTGCGCCATGGTACGCAGCATCAGCTGCGCCGCAAAAAGCACCAGCAGCGTCCATTGAACGCCGCATCCCTTTTCCCGGCACAGGCAATAAACCGTCGCGCCGAGGAAAAGAAGCAAATATGCCATGGAAGCGCCGACCGCATACAGGCTGTTCAAATAGCCGATGACAGCGGGATTCGCCAGCGCAAGCGGCAGTCCGAGCGTCGCAAGAATCGCCGCCGTGCGCGACCGCCGCGCCAGCCCGTTCGCCAGCAGGTACGCGCCCCAGCCCATCAGCAGCGCATACACGACCGCCAAATAACGCGTGCTGAAACCCAGACCGAACGGGTGTGTCGCCAGCCGGACGAGCGCAACCGCCGCGCCGACGGAGGTACGGGACGCAAACAGCAGCGTGGAATACGCCGTGTCCTCATAGGCGAAGTCCTCCACGCGCTGCCCGGTCGGGATGCTCTCTTCCGCATAGCGCAGCGCAAGCCCTTCCGCCGCCGAAGCATAGCTGCCATCCGCCACCACCCCGATGGACGGCGACGCAAACAGCGTCCATAGAATCGCCGCTACGGTCAGCAGCGCCGCCGTCAATCCGGTCAGCCTCGCCCGTCGTGTCTGTTCCATGCGCAAGATTCCTCTCTTTCGATATGCGTTAGAATCGGCTGTTGTCCTTCACAGGGGCGGAAAGCGCCGCTGCGTCCGTGTCAGACAGCGCGCCGTCCGTAATGTTCAGCGTCCGGATGCCCGCGTTCGAGAAGCGGAACAGGTTTCCGTCCGCATCGCGCTGTGCGCCAAGGAGGAGCGTCGCGTCGTAGTTATCGCAGGCGCTTTCGACGCGCTGGGCAAGCTCGCCGTCCTGCCAAATCGTGTACTGACTGCCGGATTTGACGACCACGAGGTGCATCAGCGACGTGCCCTGCGGCAAATCCACCGTGACGCCGACGCTATTGCCGACATAGGCTGTGAGCGTATCGGCATTGTCTTGCCGGAGCATGAAGCCGCGGTAATGCCCGGTTTCCTCGCTGAAGCAGGACATGTAGACGCCGTTATTCACGCCCTTGCGCACGTCGATGACGGTGTCGAGCGTCCAGTCCTTCGTCGCGACATCGTAGAGCTTCACGCCCGTGTCGAGCGCGCGGTCGCTGCCGTTGCCGACGAATGCGCCGGGCATGGTGTACGCGGCGGATTCCGCAACCAGTTCCGGCGGCAGCGGCGCGGCGGCAAAGTCATATGCCGCAATGTCCGCTTCTGCCATCACGCCCGCGTAGACAGACAGGTGATTCACCTGCGTCTGGCTAATACGGAAGATATTGCCGTCCGCGTCGCGCTGGGCGCCGATGAGCAGCGTGCCGTCATAGCTATCCGCAGGCGATTCGGCTTCGGCGACGAGCAGACCATCCGCATAGATGCGGTAATTCGTGCCATCCTTGACGATGGCGATATGCATTTCGCGGTCAAATTCGCCCGGCACAGTCACGCCGACATTCTGACCGAAAACGATGTTGATCTGCGCGTTGTCCAGCTGGCGGATCAGCAAGCCGCGATAGTTCTTGGCATTCTCGTCGAAGCAGGACAGGAACACGCCATTGCCGGGATTTTCACTCGGCGTGACGCTGGTCAGCAGGGTGAAGCGCGTCGCAGTGGAGGCAAACAGCTGTGTCTGCGTATCGAGATACGACGCCTGACGATACGTTTCGTCGCCGCCGACGAACTGCTCCGGAAGCGTGTAGACTTCCGCCGCGTCCTTCACGCCGATGCCGAGCGGCTTGGGCGCTTCGGGCAGGTCTTCCGGCTGCCACGCAAGGATTTCGCTTTCCGTCAGCACGCTGTCATAGACTTCGAGGTTCAGCACGCGCGTGGGCGAGAAGCGGAACTTCTCCCCGCCGGGAGTGAGTTCTTCGCAGCCGAGGAGAAGCGTGCCGGAATAGGCGTCGCAGGGAAGCTGCTCATTCTCATAGAGTTTTTCACCATTTAGATAAATAGAATATCGTTCATTGTCCTTGGTGATAGCAAGCGTAGCGGAATCACCATGCAAAAGTGGCAGCATGAATGTACGATTGTTCCCCAATATCACTTGGAGCGCATTGCCTTCACCGCGAATCAGCAACCCACGATAATTCTCGCCATTTTGCTCATCAAAGCAAGCCATAACGACCTGCCCTTCATCCGTGTCTGGCAAGGGCAGACCAATTTGGGTCAATATTGTCCATGAACTATAACGATTTTCATAGAGTTTAATCTTTGTATCATAGTATTCAGAAACACCATCACCAGAGAACTGATTGCTTAAGATAAACTCTGCTTTGTTTTTATCAGCAGTTGTCTGCGAAGCATTCCATATAAATCCTTCAATTTTTCTACAATCACGCAAAGAATAATTCTGTGATAAATACTGTCCCACAATGCGGGAAAACTTAACAATACCTTGATTATTGAAATGACCGCCATCGTAAAAGTCAGTGTTTGCGTCCATCCCAAGGCTATCCCATTCCTTCACATAGTTGAGGAACGGTACGCCTTCTTCTTTGGCAATTTCTGCAACAGTGTTCAGCCGCATAGCAGCTTCTTCTGTCGCTTCAAACGGCGCAGCCATCAATATTAGCGTAATGTTCTTTTGCTTGCACAAATCAATAATTTTTCGCAAATACTGTTCGTTTTTTTCAGTAATCGGAAGTTTATCTGTAATGGAAGCATAATCCAGCATTTTTAGGATAGCCACGCCACCCTCCGGGCGTCTCGGCGCAGGAAGCGACAAATCATTTTCCTGCACAAAATCCGCAATAGTTAAATCATCATACCGTTCATGATAGTACGGCAATCCCCACAAGGCTTCTACGGCATCCGTCCACTTTTCATAAGATGCGAAAGCAGCTTGAACTTTGTTGATACCAAAATTCAGCAATTCAACATTTTTTATTGCCGTTTCTTTCGGCGAATAGTCCATTGTTGTCGTGCTTAAGTACACTTCAGCAATCACAATCTGCGGGCTTTGTGCTGACAGCGCTTCTTTCAAGCAATAGTAAGTATTCCAGATCGGTTGCATGCCAACCCACAAATTGTAACTTGAAATACCATATTCATCGAAAATCTGCTGATTATCAACATTTGTCCCGATATGCGATGACCCGACAAGCAGCACATCCACCGTGTCCGGCGGCAGCTGACGCAGCTTGACCATCGACACCATGTCATCCGTCTTGATTTTCAGCACCTGATCCATCAATCCGTAGCACAGCGCCAGCACCAGAAGGAAGGCGAGAACCTTGACGGCTTTTTGAATCAGCTTTTTCATTCTTTCCGCGCTCCCTTCGTCAGAATTGGAAGTAGATGAACGACGATGCCGCAAAGCCGGGGCCGTAGATGCCCGTCAGCAGAACGACGAAAATCGCCGCGAGGTAAATCAGCCAGCGAAACCAGAGCTGCTGCCGCTTGACCGCTTCCAGCACGGACACGCCCTTTTCCTGCATCAGACTGACCGCCAGCAGAATCAGCAGCGCACCCAGCAGCACAAGCCACTCCGTCTGGTCAAGCCCCAGTTTCAGCAGGCTACCGTCGAAGAAGATATTGGTGTTCCAGCCGCGGAAGAGGCTCGACAGGAGGTGCATGGCGTCACCGAGGCTGTTCGCGCGGAAGAAAATCCATGACAGGTCAATCAGCACAAACGTCGTCAGCACCTGCCCGATGCGCCAGCTCAGCGTCTTCGTGCGCGCGCCGGTTTTCTGCTGGATGCGGCGGCGGAAGGGCTTCGTGATGCCGCCCGCCACCTGATACAGCCCGTTGATACCCCCCCAGATGACGTAATTCCACGCCGCGCCGTGCCACAAGCCCGACACGAGCATAACAATCATCTGGTTGATGTACTTGCGCACCGTCCCCTTGCGGTTGCCGCCCAGCGGAATGTATAAGTAATCGCGGAACCATGTGCTGAGCGAGATATGCCAGCGCCGCCAGAAGTCCGATACGGACACAGCGAGATACGGGCGCTCAAAGTTCTTCATCAGCTTAAAGCCCATGACCTGCGCCGCGCCGATGGCGATATTGGAATAGCCCGCGAAGTCACCGTAAACCTGAAACGCGAAGAGAACCGCCGCAATCAGCACGGTCGGGCCTTCGTAGTAATTGCAGTAATTGAACACCTGATTGACCAGAATCGCGGCGCGGTCAGCAATGACAATTTTGAGGAAGAAGCCCCACACCATCCGAAGCAGACCGTCACGGACGTTATCGTATTCCTGCTTATGCGGCGTGTCGAACTGCGTCAGGAGGTTGGTCGAACGCTCAATCGGCCCGGCGACCAGCTGCGGGAAAAAGCTGACGAACGCCGCGTACTTGATGAAATTCGTCTCCATGCGCACGTCGCCGCGGTAAACATCAACGACATACGACAGCGCCTGAAAGATGTAGAACGAGATGCCGACAGGCAGCAGCACGTCAAAACCGGGTGTGACAGGCGCAAGACCCATCCACCCGCGAATAACGTTGAGGTTATCAACGGTAAAGTCGAAATACTTGTAGAAGAAGAGAATTGCGAGGTTGACAGCGAAGGACACGCCGACCCAGACCTTGGAAAGCTGGCGAATCGGGCGTCCTGCCTCTGCCGCTGCTTTCTCCTTGGTACGCCGTTTCCCGATCAGCAAGCCGAAAAGGAACGTGACTGCCGTGGAGAAAAGCAGCAGCAGCGCATACGCCGGATTCCAGTTCATGTAGAACAGGTAGGACGTCAGAAGAATCCAAAAGACGCGCAGTTTGCCCGGAATCGCGTAATACAAGAGCACGACTGCCGGGAAAAACAGCAGAAATTCGATGGAGTTGAACAGCATGAGCCTTTGTCTCCTTCCTCCGCCTCGCCGAAAATCAGGTTACTTATCGTCGTACTTTCTGCGGTGGTGAATACGCACGAGCAGCAGCACCGCAGCAAGCAGCAGCACCAACATGCAGCCCATGCCGACCAGCAGCAGCGTCATCGGCTCACGATTCTGCACAATAACATCCGCGAACGACGGCTTTTCCGCGTTCTGCGTCAGCGCTGTGGACACGGTGAACTGATAGCTGGATGCGCCGCCGTAGCTGTCTACCACCAGCGCTTCCTTGCCCAGCGACCAGCGGTTCTTTTCCGTGCTCAAGCGCGCCATCAGGTTCTGCAAGCCTGCTTCGGTCGCTGCGGAAGCAGTCAGCAGCGCCATCGTTTCATTGTAGGGGGATTTCATCAACTGGAGCACGCTGGCTTCGTGGGCATAATCCGTCGTCATCACCAGCTTCGTACTTTCGGCAAGGCTGGTCATATCGTCCGTGTACTGGAAATGCAGGTAAGGATTGATCTGCTTGAGGACGCTGTTTCGGTCGGACAGACCGACGACAATCAGGTTGCTGTTGCCGTAGGCGGCTGCTTGGAAATTCTCCGCACGGATGACTTTCAGCAAGCCATAGGGCGTGCTGCCCGCGCCAAGCATCGCCATGATGCGCCCCGCGAGCGTCAATTCCGTCTGCGTCGCGTCATCGCTGAGGATCATCACAACGTTGTTCATGCGGCTTGCGCGCTGGAACGGTGCCGGCAGATTTGCCAGATTCAGCGTTGTGTTTTCGCCCGCCGGCAGGTACAGTGACGAGTTCGCCGCGATATACGCCCACGGCGTGTTCATCGACCGCACGGTGCAGTCCAAATCCTTGATTTCGAGGTCAAACACAACGGTAATGCTGCTGCCTGCCTCCCCGATGGCATCTGCCGGGACGGAGAAGGTCAGCGTTTCGCCCGTTGCGCCCTCTTTGGTCAGCTTGTGGGAATACAGCGGAATGCTCGTGCCCCAGTAGAACGTGACGAGGCTGCGGTCGAAGTCCAGATTCTCACTGTACCGGATGTCGAAAGAGAAGCGGCTTTCGCTGGACAGCACATAGTCCTTCGCGACGGGCAGATAAATCGTCATCTTCTGCGTGAAGGGGCCGGAGAAGCTGATGCCGTTGCCGGAAATGTCCTTAATGGTGTACTGCCCCGCAAGCGTCAGCCCGGACGTTTCCGACGCGAGGGCATACTGCTGCGCTTCGCCGACGGAAACGTAGGTCTGCGATGTGTGGAGCTGCGCCACACGAGATGTGTCGCTGAGCAGCGCGGCGGCTTCGCTGAGCGCGGCTTCTTCCTCCGCGACAATCAGCAGATACGATGTGTCGCCATCCGTCGCGCGCTGCACCAGTGCGCCCGTTGCAGGAACGCTTTGCGTCAGCAGAGACAGCAGATACTCCGGCGTGTTCTTCTTCAGTCCCACATACAGCACGTTTTCGCTTTTCGCGTCCGACAGGCGGCACAGCGTCATGGCGTTTTGGGCAGACAGACTGTTGCCCATGCCCGCCATCAGCATCATGGCGGCGGTCAGCTCGGCTTCGTCCGCCGCGTCGCTGACGGCAACCACACTCTCCGCGCCGTCGGGATTCATCAGCGAAATGAAGGGGTACGGGTACATGTACAGCTCATCCGCATCGTCGGAAATCTCGTAGTAGATACGCAGGCAGGTCGTGTCCGCGATCTTGACCCAATTCGCGCCGTTGTAGTCGTCGCGGCAGCCTTCGTCGTCCGTCAGACGGACATACGAGAGAATTTCGAGCAAATTATAGCCCGTCGTGAGCAGTTCCACCGGGACGCTCACATACAGCACGGTCTGCGCGCCGTCGGAACGCGCGACAATCTTCGACGAGCCGAACGGCGTGCCGTTCATATAGTACGTCAGGGAGGAAATGTCCGTCAGAATCAGGTCGGATGCGGTGTAGCTCAGGCGCAGCACGGCGCTGACGGGCTTGGCGTACTTCGGCAGATTTGCGTACAGGCTCAGCGTCGTCGTAATGCCGCTGAGTGTCTGCACGCCGCCGAAGGTGAAATCAGCATAATACTCCCCTGCCGCCGCGCCTGCCTCAAAGGCCGTTGCGTCACTGGCAGATTGCTGCTTTTCAATTTCACTCTGGACAAAATTGTCCACCACACCGCTGGGAATTTCGGTTTCCTCCGCCACAGCGCAGGAGAAAACCAGCAGCGCTGCGAGCATCAAAGCCAGCAGACGGCTTGTGAAATAGCGTGTGTTCATCGTTCTCAGTCCATCCCTTCTGATTATAGCACTTCTCACAAAAGCGGTCACCCCTTTACAGCAGGTGTATAATAGG
>ERZ827043.1844-NODE-1844-length-19986-cov-56.644825_pt1 | contig 19986 bp, 14 predicted proteins | sample MGYA00519923_ERZ827043 | MGnify/ENA primary metagenome ERZ827043 (study PRJEB31778, sample SAMEA3449251) | human gut metagenome | biome: human gut; feature: human-associated habitat; material: faeces | place: United Kingdom | collected 2010/2012 ...
GAACTATTATAAGTTAGTGGAAGAATAATATCGGCTTAAATTAGATATAGAAAAATATAAGAACACCTCCGGCTACTGATTAGGGGGAGCTTACTTTTTGAAAAAAATCCCGAAGCCTGATTTAAAAGGGCTTCGGGATGAATTATTATGCCATTTCCTTTTTTACCGGACAGCAATAGATTATTTTATAGATTATCAAAACAGATAGAATGAATTAAACGCCATTCTCTAAATCTTATCCATACGGAACAATGGTCTTTCGTAGAGAGAAATCCTTTTCGATTATATTGCCACATTTCTTAATTTATTGGAGACAAGGATTAATCATTTTGTAGCAACAAAAAAGAGAAAGGGGAACGACTGTCCCTTTGGACAATCATTCCCCTTCAAGAAGTTATAGAGGCTGATCACTATTTCTCAGCTCCCATATTAGGCGTTGTGGGCCATCCCCATGTCTGATACAATACGGAATTGTCAATAGACTCATCGGGAGAAAGCAACTCAATCTCACGGATAGGCAGCGGAGAATTATAGTGGGCGTTCATCCAAGTATAACCATCGAATAACGGATGGTTCCTCATGATTCTATATGGCCGGATATATTTACTCTCCTGGCTGGAAGAAATATTTGCCTTCTTATCATCCGGTCCTTGGACGTAAGTTACCTTATTTTCTTCTGTACGGCCTACCTCATTATAGATAGCTGTCTGATACATGCTATCCCAGAAATTGCAACCCTCGGGAATGAACTTAGTATTGACCAACTGATCCATGGATGACCAGCGTACCAGATCGTTCCAACGCATGCCTTCACCAATGAATTCACAACGGCGCTCACGGCGAATGTTATACAACGTCGCGTCAACCAACTTACCTTGCGAATAAGCGCCCCAGTCACCCTTAGCCTCTTTCGTCATATCCGTAGCAGCAATGGTCTTGTTATAGTCGGGATCTACATGGGCACGTGTACGGATCGCCTTCCAATATTTATCAGATATAGAATTAATCTTCTTTTCAAGCATATACTGAGCTTCGATATAGTTCAGATAAGCCTCAGCACCACGGAAAAGGATCTGGCCGGTAGTGGACTGATTCTTACCATATACGTTCTGTGTCTTGTCGAAGCTCTCTCCCTTGCGCAGACGATAACCTGTCATATCGCCCATCTCGTTGGTACGCTGCGGAGCCAATACAGGAAGGAAATGATACACTTCATCACCGCCTGTAGACATAGTAGGCAGGTAATTGCCCTCACCGAAGACGAAGAGCTGCAGACGGCCGTCACGGTTAGCCTTTACCTTATCGAGCGTCTCGTCACCCTCATACGGCTTGCTGGACGACGATGCATAAATAGGCAGTCCATCCTCCATCAGGAAACTCTCAATATATCCTTTCAACAGGCCATTGTAACTACCCGTCGCAATGTATGCAGGCACACCATGAGTGATATTGGAAGTGCCGACGGTTCCGTATGCTTTCCACATCAACACCTCGCTGATGCCGGAAAGATCCTTGCTATTGTACATCTCAAAATACGGATTCCAACCTGTTGTTGGAGCCAGCGGATCCTGATCGAGCACACCGGTGTTCTCCGTCAGCGTCACACGGTCAGCCACAGCCTGTGCTGCATCCATAGCCTGTTTCAGCAGATTGTTGATATGGTCATCAACATTGAAGCTATAATTGGGATGCACCTTCGCTCCCGGCCAACCATTATCACCGGGTACACGTCCCGTGCCTCTGTGGTAGGTCTCGAAAGAAGCCTCATACAAGGCCACACGCGATTTGACGAGCTGGGCCACCTGCTTATTGATGCGGTTGTTTGACGCAAAGCCCTGATCCTGCAACAATGAGATTGCCGAGTCCAGATCGCAGAGAATGAAATCAGCCACCTCGTTTCTTGGCATACGTGTGCCGTGGGCGATCAGGTCTTCCTTGTTGTCGGTAACCACATCCTTCACGATCGGGTAATCGCCATACGTCTTCAGGCGGGAGAAGTAAACCCATGCCCGGATGAAATACATCTCACCGATGTAATGCTTGGCATTCACCAGATCACTGTTATAAGCACCAGCCTCATATTTGGGAAGCACCTTGTCGAAGAAATAGTTACAATAACGGATTAGGCTTAATCCCAGATCTCCAGACTGAGCCACCTTCCAATAATCCTTCGTAAAGTACGACTGATTACCGTCTCCACTGACCATATTATCCGTGTCGCCGTCTCCATTCAAAATGGCACCTTGGCTCCATCCGCTTGGATAGGTAAAGATATTATTGTATTGTGAGATGCTGTAAGCTCCCAGCTGATCAGCATTTTCGAAATAGACTTCCGGGGTCACCTCGTCCTGCGGAGCCAGGTCCAGGAAGTCATTGCATGAAGTCATTGCCAACCCGGAGCCGGCCAGCAAACATGCTGCGATGATACTTTTATATGTAGTCTTCATTGTATCTTTCTATTTAGAAATTAATATTCAATCCCACTGAAATTACACGCTGCAACGGATAGGTCTTACCGGCATCACTATATAACGAACCGATATTCTCGGGATCGAAGATGCTGCTCAGATGACTGAACGTCAGCAGGTTGTCCGCAGAGACATATACACGTACGCTTTCCATAGCCGCTTTTTGTGTCCAAGCCTTCGGCAGGGTATAGCCCAAGGTGATATTCTTCAGACGGAGATAGGCACCATTCTGCAGATAGCGGGTCTGGGTCTGATGGTTACGTCCGGTCCAAGAAGGACGTGCATAATACGCATCCGTATTTTCAGGCGTCCAATAATCGAGGTGCTCCTCAAATACATTAGATTGCCACATACCTCCATTGGTTCCCCAGAAATAAGTACCTGGCAACCACAGATCGCGCTTGCCCGTGCCCTGGAAGAATATACGGAAGTCGAATCCCTTCCACGAGCCGTCCAGCGTCAAGCCATAGTTGTAACGTGGCGTGGAGTTACCGATGACACGCAGATCACCGGGATCGTCAGTGGTGTAAGAGCCCGTGTTCACACGGCCGTCACCATTCAGATCAGCGTACATAATGTCGCCGGCAGCCCATCCGCTTCCAAGAGCGCTCTGGTCGGCCTTAGCCAAATGAGCCTGCATCTCTTCATCGGTCTGAGCGATGCCAAGAGTCGTATAACCCCAGATCTCGTTCAGCATCATGCCTGTATAATAGGTATTCAAAGAATTGGAAGGATTCGGATAACGGGTGATCTTCTGCTGGGCATCCGACATATTGAATGATACACCGTACTTGAAGTCACCGATCTGGTCGCGCCATCCCAACTCAATCTCAAAGCCGTAGGACTTCATATCGCAATTGTTTACCTGCGGAACAGAAGCACCCAATAAAGAAGACAGCTCAGGAGCAGGACCTACCATATCCAATGTCTTACGTACGAAGTAGCCAACGCTACCGGTCAGACGGTTGTTCAGCAACGCGAAGTCCAGACCGAGATCCCATGACTGGATGGTCTCCCACGTCATAGACGAGCTCACCAGACCCGGAGTAGTAGCGTAGCTGGGCAATACGCCGTTTACGATCCATGAATAGTTCGTACCTACCGGCATCGACTGATAGAAAGGATACCAGTCTTCGGTATTGGCATTACCGAGCTGACCCCAAGATGCTCTCAACTTCAAGGTAGAGATCGTACTCATCTCGCCGAACTTCTCAAAGAACGGCTCACGTGCGATATTCCAACCTGCAGAGAAAGAGGGGAAGAAGCCCCAGCGCTTGTCACCTACAAAGCGGGAAGAACCATCATAGCGGCCGTTCACCTCTACCATATAACGGTCCTTGTAGCTGTAGTTGATACGTCCGAAGAAACCGGCAACGGCATTGTGCGCATAACCACCCGTCGCAACATCAGCATCGGTAGCCGTGTTCAGAGTCGGCACATCGGGTGAGATCAGTCCGTCGCGCTGGCCTGTAATGCTACGGGTAGAATATTTCTCCGCATTGAAACCGAGCAACACCTTAAAGTAATGCCCGCTATCAAAAGTCTTGGAATAGTCTGTATAGATGTTGGTGGCAAAATAGTCTTCCTTATAGCCATACTCATTGACACGGCTTTGTCCGGGAGAATAGGTTCCGTCACCCATACCCCAGGCCATAGGCTGCTGATTGCCGTTGACATCCCAATAGTAAACAGGCAATACATCCCAATGCTCAAAATCTGACTGGGTACGGATGGTTCCCTCCAGATTGATATGCCAGTCCTTAATCGGCTCAAAGACGATAGCCAGCTGATTGGTGTAGAAGTCCTTATTCTTCGTCTGCTTACCACCGTTCTCCATCTGCTCCACCTCACCTTCGTTCATCGGATAACCGTTCGGATCGTATGCGGGCTGGATAGGCCACTTACGGGCAACATTGTGGAAGAACAGACCACTCATATAGGTAGGACGACCGTAATCCTCACGCGTCCAGCGGGTGGTATAGGTTAATTTGGCCCACTTTGCAAGCTGCGTGGTAATCTTGGCGTTCAAGGTGTACCGGTTCATATAGTCTTTTCCGTGACGCAACAAACCGTTTTGTCCCAAGAAGTTTCCACTAACCAAGAACTGTGTCTTCTCGTTGCCTCCACTCACACTGACATTATGCTCCTGTGAGGGAACCCAGCTTTTATAGAACTCATGGAACCAGTCGGTATTGGCATACGCACCCTCGTTCCATTTTGCCCAAACACTACCATTAGGAACAGTAGATTGTGTCAACTTACCGTCCATGTAGTCCTTGATATTCTGCAGATAAGCGTCATTGAAGATAGGCGTACCACCATCATTGACATTAGCTGCATTGAACATCTTGGCAAACTCATAAGAATTGGCCATCTTAGGGATGCCAATGCCATCGTTGAAACGTACGTTTCCGGAATAGTTGACACGCACCTTACCGGCCTTGCCGCTCTTGGTAGTAATCAGGATCACACCGAAGGCGGCACGTGCACCGTAGATAGAAGACGAAGATGCATCCTTCAAGACGGAGATGCTCTCAATATCGTTCGGGTTCAACGTATTCATATCACCCTCAACACCATCAATCAATACCAACGGAGAAGAGCTCGAACCGGAATTGATCGTACCGGCACCACGAATATTAAAATTCATCGTGGCATCCAGCTCACCACCGCTGTTACTTATTGACATGTTCAGTCCGGGGATCTGACCCTGCAATGCCTGTGACACATTTGACACAGGACGTGACTCTAATACGTCAGAATCGATCATGGATACCGCACCCGTCAGGTTCACCTTCTTTTGAGTACCGTAACCTACAACGACAACGTCATCGAGCAACTTCGTGTCATCCTTGAGCGTAACATCCAAGGACTGACCGTTCCAGACGATCTTCTCGCTCTGATAGCCTACGTAAGAAATGACAATGGTAGAACCCTTGCTGACATTAGGGAGCTCGAACTTGCCGTCTATATCGGTAACGGCAGCATTCTTCGTTCCTTCGACAACGATAGAAGCACCGATGATCGTTTCACCTGTGGCATCTTTCACCACACCCCTACAAACACTGCCTTGCTGCACAATGTTCGTTCCCGATGCACCGCTGACGGGCACCGCATAGGCTGTCCCTGACGAGGATATTCCACCCAGGAGCAGTAACATGCTGACAGATTTAAAGTTTTTGAACATAGATACTTATTTTAGATTGATAAAATATAACACTAAGGGACTAACGACCCTGTCCTTTCCTAACCTATGCATACCGGTAAGAAAAACCGCCTCATTTTTTATTCATGGGATATTCTGCCCGATAAGTGAATCTGCATCAGAGTTAATGTCGCCTCTTTACAATTCTTGTGAAATAGGATGCCGTTTTGCCAGATTGCCGTCGTTCCGTCCACCTAGGACCTTTTCGAAAAAAGTAAAGGTGAGCCCAGAACCAAGGATGCATCATCCTTTTATCGGCAAGTAGTGGTTAATAGATTTTACCATCTCTCGGTAAGAGATGTTAGGTCTGTCTGCAAATATAGTCAAAGATTTGATATAAAAGTTATAATTATCGATTTTTTTTTTCATTTTGGGCTAAAAAAATTAAAAAAACCTCTTTTCCCCTATCATTTCATCTCTAATATTCTCTCTCTTGGCTTCTATTGTTGGTTGCTTATGGGAATGATTGGCAAAAAGGGAAATGGATTTTTTTTGTCGTTATCAATGATTATGGTAGTTGCTGAATAAGTGATGACTTTTAGGCTTGCTGTACAAGCATGCAATCTCATGAATGATTTTCAGAAATCAAGATAGAGTGCATGCTGTTAATGGAAGGCGTGGAATCTTTTAATCTGCAACTTGGGAGACAAGGAGCCGGTCGCTGTCTCTATAAGGTCTAGGAATGAGGAGATGGGATCCGGCTCTGTTTTGTTCTTGAGTAATTATCCTTACGTTCTAATTCCTTATATAGGATACAATAGAGAGAAAAGAATATAATCTGTAATAATGGTAAAACAAATGGGCCACAAACCGTAATCTGTCTACGTAGATGACTAGGGAATGCGTTATCTTTGCAGCGTAAAAATGCTAATTCAATAAGATTGTTTATGAAAAAGTTGTTTTTCACTCTGTGCGTGCTTTCTCTCGCACTTGGTACGTCGGGCACTCTTTATGCAGATGATTCTCCGGCAAACGTAAAGACTATCAATCATAATACGCAAATTATGGAAAAAGAACTGAATCTGACCCAGGAATGGGACAAGGTGTTCCCCAAGAGCGATCGTGTGGATCATGGCAAGATCGTTTTTCACAATCGTTACGGCATTACGCTGGCAGCCGATCTCTATAAGCCCAAACAGGCAGAAGGCCGGCTGGCCGCAATTGCCGTGTGTGGACCGTTTGGCGCTGTCAAGGAGCAGTCGTCAGGACTCTATGCTCAGATTTTGGCTGAGCGTGGATTTCTTACCATAGCCTTTGACCCTTCTTTTACCGGTGAGAGTGGAGGAGAGCCGCGCAATGTTGCTTCTCCGGACATCAATACCGAGGATTTTTGTGCGGCAGTGGATTATCTCTGTTCGCGTGAGGATGTCGATCCGGAACGTATCGGCATCATTGGCATTTGTGGCTGGGGTGGTTTCGCTCTCAATGCGGCAGCCATTGACACCCGTATCAAGGCAACGGTGACCAGTACGATGTATGATATGAGCAGGGTGACAGCCAATGGCTATTTTGATGCGATGGACAGTGACGCCCGCTATGAACTGCGAAAGCAATTGAATGCCCAGCGCACGGAGGATTATGTCAATGGCTCCTATGCACTGGCCGGTGGTGTGGTGGATCCGCTCCCCGAAGATGCGCCCCAGTTCGTGAAGGATTATCATGCTTATTACAAGACTTCGAGGGGCTATCACAAACGTTCGCTAAACTCTAATGGCGGATGGAATAAGACCTCGGCGCTTTCATTCATCAATATGCCGATATTGAGTTATAGTAGTGAGATCAGGAGTGCGGTGCTGATGCTTCATGGCGAGAAGGCTCACTCCCGCTATTTCAGCGAGGATGCCTTCAAGAAGCTTCAAGGAGATAACAAGGAGCTTGTGATTATTCCGGGTGCTAGCCACGTAGATTTGTATGATAATCTAAAAATGATTCCCTTCGATAAGATTGAGCGGTTTATGCGTACTTATCTCAAGTAGGCCCTGAGAGCTTATTTGACAGGGAATCCGTCAGGTGGAGTGCTCCGTATGATACTTTTTTCAGGTGTGACAAGGAATACTTGATGTTAATACAACAGGCACACACTGCGTAGTTTGAAAGACGATAGCAGTGTGTGCCTGTTTTTCTATTGTGCGACAAAAAACATAAAACTTAATATGTCTTCAAGTATCCATATATTCCACATGCCCGTTGGTCAAGTAGCCATATGCTCGTTGGCTAAGTAGCCATATGCTCGTTGGCTAAGTAACCATATTGACTTTGTTTGATTTTACTAGACACGTTTTCTTTTTATAAACAGAAACAGTAGACGGCTTGCGAAAAGCCGTTCTAAAAAAGTAGTCTGTCAGGCAAAAAGTCGTACTGTTTTTCTTTGCAGGCAATAAAGACTGTCTTTGGACAACTATGTCGGTATCATTCCTTATGGACATCCTTCTCTACTACGGCGGACAAGTGTGAGCTTATACGCTGGAGAAGCCGCCCTGCGTTATTAGTGGTCTTACAGCTCCAATCCTTTGAGCAGTGCCGGATAGACGTCCATGGCCTGTTCCATCTCACTGAGGCAGATATACTCATCGGCCGTATGGGAGCGTGCCGACTCGCCGGGACCGAGCTTAAAGGAGTCAAAACGCATGAGGGCCTGGTCGCTGAGAGTGGGGGAGCCGTAGGGCTTCATGCCCATTGAGATGCAGCGTTTCACGAGTGGATGGTCGAGGGCGATGCCGGAAGAGTGGAGGCGGAAAGAGTGGGCCTTTACCTCGCTTTTGACATGGCTGCATATAATGTCATAGACTTCCTCATTGGTATAAAGCTCATTGGTGCGCACGTCAATGAGCATGGTGCAGCGGTCGGGCACGACGTTGTGCTGTGTACCGGCGTGTATGACGGTGAGCGTCATCTTGGTAGGACCGAGTAGGGGGCTTACTTTCTCGAAACGGTAGTCACGTATCCATCGCATGTCATCGAGCGCCTCGTAGATGGCGTTCACGCCTTCGTCGCGTGCGGCATGTCCGCTCTTGCCGTATGCGATCATGTCGAGCACCATCAGTCCTTTCTCCGCCACGGCGGGCTGCATACCTGTCGGTTCTCCTACAATGGCGACATCGATCTTAGGCAGTTCGGGAAGGGCGAGGACGATGCCCGCCTGTCCTGATACTTCCTCCTCGCAGGAGGCCAGGTAGATGAGATTGTATGTGCGCGGCTCATTCACCATGATACGATAGGTCTGCAGCAGCGTGACGAGTCCTCCGCCACAGTCGTTGCTGCCCAGACCGTATAGGCGGTCGCCCTCGATGGTCGGGGTGAACGGATCGCGGGTCCACGACGGGGCAGGCTTGACCGTGTCGATATGGGCATTGAGTAGTACGGTAGGCCGCGAGGCATCATAATGCGGATCGGTGGTCCATACATTGTTGCCTTTGCGCTGTGGAAGAAAACCATATTCACGGATGGCGGCTTCCATGCAGTCGGCTGCTTTGTCTTCCTCACGGCTTACCGATGGCAGCTCTATGAGGGAACAGAGTAGCCGGCGGGCGGCTGTGAGATAATTGAGGCTAGTCATGTCTGCGTTCTCTTCATTAATCTTATTGGCTGCAAATTTAAGAAAAAACGGGAAATTTCTTTTTGTTTTGTTCAGAATTATTTATCTTTGCAATATAATAGGATAGAAGCGCATGAGCGTCCGGAAGGTAAGTGTTACGACTCCGGAATTCTGCCTTGTCATTTAATCGGCTAATAAGGAAACAATTTATGCTGAACCCTAGTCATCTTTCTGTTCTCATCCATGAGCAGGCCAAACGGTACGGCGACCGCCCCGTACTCAGTTATCGCAGATTCGGCAGTCTCGAATGGAAGACAGCTTCGTGGAATCAGTTTTCCAAGGGTGTGAAGATGGTGAGTAATGCACTGCTTGAACTCGGCGTGAAACCGCAAGATACCATAGCTGTGTTCTCGCAGAACTGTATTCACTATCTGCTTACCGACTTTGGCGCTTACGGCGTCCGTGCCATCTCGATCCCATTCTATGCCACGAGCAGTGAGCAGCAGATTCAGTATATGATCAACGATGCACAGGTGCGCTTTGTCTTTGTAGGGGAGCAGGAGCAGTATAACAAGACACATCGTATCTTTGCCCTCTGTCCTTCCTTGGAACGCATAATCATCTTCGACCGTTCCGTCCGCATCTCTACGCATGATCCTCATGCCCTCTATTTCAGCGATTTCATGAAGATGGGTGACGGCTTTCCTCATCAGGCGGAGCTGGAACAACGCTACCGGGAGGCTAATGATGACGACATCTGCAATATCCTTTATACCAGTGGTACGACGGGCGAGAGCAAAGGCGTGATCCTTACCTACGGCCAATACAACGCGGGCATACGAGCCAATGACAAGTGCGTACCCGTGGGCGAGGACGACCGCGTCATCAATTTCCTGCCTTTCACGCATATCTTCGAGCGTGCGTGGTCGTATCTCGCGCTTTCCGAGGGTGCGCAGCTCATCATAAACACTTATCCGAAGGAGATACAGGACTCCATGCGCGAGACGCATCCCACCTGTATGTCGTCGGTGCCCCGTTTCTGGGAGAAAGTGTATCAGGCGGTAAAAGATAAGATCGACCATGCCAGTCCCATGCAGCGCTCACTTATGTTGCGGGCACTGCATATCGGCCATCAGTATAATGTAGAATGTCTGGGGCAAGGCAAACGTCCGTCACTTGCGCTTGCCTTCCAATATAAACTGGTGAATTCAACGATATTGGCATTTGTGCGTAAACAGCTCGGATTGGAGCGCCCGCACCTTTTCCCTACGGCTGGCGCATATGTGTCACCGGTGGTTGAGGACTTCGTTCACTCCCTTGGCATCGGTATGGTTGTCGGTTATGGACTGACAGAGAGCCTGGCCACCGTGTCGTGCGACCATTTGGGAAAGCCGTTTACCGTCGGTAGCGTAGGTCGTCCCCTTGAGGGCCTTCAGATCAAGATAGGCGAGAACAATGAGATCCTGTTGAAAGGACCGACGATCACACGCGGCTATTATAAGCGTGACCAGATCAATGCGGTGTCTTTCGATGCCGACGGATATTTTCACACAGGTGATGCCGGCTATATGAAGGATGGTGAGCTTTATCTTACCGAGCGCATTAAGGACCTCTTCAAGACTTCTAACGGCAAATATATAGCTCCCCAGATGATGGAATCGCTGCTGCTCGTCGATAAATATATTGATCAAGTAGTGGTCATTGCCGATCAGCGTAAATTTGTCTCTGCTCTTATCGTACCCGAGTTCCGTCTGGTTGAGGAGTGGGCCCGTGACCATCAACTTAGGTTTGCCACACGTGAAGAGCTTTGCCGCAATGAGAAATTGTACAAGATGCTTGCCGACCGGATAGACACGCTGCAGCAATCGCTGGCCAGTTATGAGAAGATCAGACGGTTTACCATTATACCCCATCATTTCTCTGTAGAGAGCGGTGAGCTTACCGACACGCTGAAAATACGTCGTCCCATTATTTATAAGAATTATCAGGAGATCATCGACAAGATGTACGATGATGCAGAAAATAATAAAATATGATCACAGCAGACCAATTAAAAGATGTGATGGACAGAGTTGAGAAGCTCCATCATTATTTGAATATCGATCAGAAGAAAGTAGAACTGGAGGAAGAGACCTTGCGTACACAGGCTCCGGATTTCTGGGATGATCCCAAGCGGGCGCAGGAACAGATGAAGAAAGTAAAAGGCATTGAGCGCTGGGTCACCGGTTATAAGAATGTGCGTCAGTTGGCTGAGGAGCTTCAGTTGGCTTTCGATTTCTATAAGGATGAGATGGTCAGTGAGGAGGAAGTGGATGCCGATTATGCGAAGGCTATAGCTGCCATTGAGGATCTGGAGCTGAAAAACATGCTGCGCCAGGAGGAGGATCCGATGGATGCAGTGATGAAGATCAACTCTGGTGCCGGTGGTACGGAAAGTCAGGACTGGGCGTCGATGCTCATGCGTATGTATCAGCGTTGGGCAGAGGCACACGGCTACAAGGTGACGGTCAACGACTTGCAGGAAGGTGATGAGGCCGGCATCAAGTCGGTTACGATGACGATCGAGGGTGGAGAATATGCCTATGGCTATCTGAAGAGTGAGAATGGTGTACACCGTCTCGTCCGTGTGTCACCTTATAATGCACAGGGTAAGCGTATGACGAGTTTCGCCTCTGTCTTTGTCACACCTCTTGTGGACGATTCTATTGATGTTTACATCGATCCTGCCCGTCTGAGTTTTGACACCTTCCGTTCGGGAGGCGCCGGTGGTCAGAATGTGAACAAGGTAGAGTCGGGTGTGCGTGTGCGCTATCTCTATCAGGATCCTGATACAGGTGAGGAAGAGGAAATCCTTATTGCCAATACGGAGACGCGCGACCAGCCGAAGAACCGTGCGAAGGCTCTCCTTCTGTTGAAGTCACAGCTTTACGACCGTGCGATGAAAAAACGGATGGAAGCCCAGGCTAAGATTGAGGCAGGCAAGAAGAAGATAGAGTGGGGCTCGCAGATCAGAAGCTATGTGTTTGATGACCGTCGTGTGAAAGATCATCGTACGAACTATCAGACTTCTGATGTGGATGGTGTGATGGACGGTAAGATCGATGGTTTCATCAAAGCCTATCTCATGGAGTTCGCCGCCTCTGATGCTGAGCAAGAATAACTAAAACATAAACCTTTAAATTATTACCACTATGAATGGAGCAAAGAAGACAAAACGCGAACGGCGTGAGGAATTGCAGCAGAAGCAAGGCGACAAGATAGTCAAGTGGATCTTTGTGTGTCTGATTCTGCTGGCCATTATCTATATGATCTATACTTTTACGATGGTGGCATGAGCGGAATGGAAATAGAAAGGAAATTCCTTGTGAGGAAAGGCAGTGCTTACAGAAGCGCCGCCTTTTCTTTTTCCCATATTCAGCAAGGGTATATCAAGGCGGAGGGTGCTACGGTGCGCGTGCGCGTGCGTGACGATAAGGCCTATCTGACAATTAAGTCGAAGAGTGTTGACGGAGGGCTTTCTCGTTATGAGTTCGAGAAAGAGATCACCCTTGATGAGGCCCGTCAACTGATGAAGCTCTGTCGGGGAGGTGTGATCGACAAGCACCGTTATCTGGTGAAGAGCGGCATGCACACTTTTGAAGTGGATGAGTTTCATGGCGATAATGACGGGCTGGTTTTCGCCGAGGTTGAGTTGGGATCACCGGATGAGCCTTTCATCAAGCCCGATTTTATCGGACCGGAGGTAACCGGTGATGCTCATTTCTATAATTCTAATCTGCTCACCGAGCCTTATTCCACTTGGAGGCAACTCGTGCCAGAGGAATACCGATGAGCTGGCCCAGCACTACACCCACCGCATCGGCAGCCCAGTCCATGATGTCACCGGAGCGGTGGCCGCCTGTGCAGGTGGCTTGTACAATTTCTATCAGTCCTCCCATAATAATAGGTAGTAGAAATAGCCAGAGGAAGGTCCATCGTCGTGGTTGTTGCGGTGACCGCCATCCATATTCGAGCCATGCAACCGTGCATAACCCGCCGTACATCACAAAGTGGGTCCATTTGTCCATGAAAGGCACATCATCGAGGGGCGTCTCAGGAAAAAACGGCACCAGACATAGCACCCAGATCACTAGAATGATAAGCAACGTAAACCGGTAGATGCTTAATATTTTCTTCATATTGTATATATTTGCTTTGATTTTTGTGCAAAAGTAAGCATTATTTTTATAATTTTGCAGTCTGAAAACAAAATTATTATCAGTATGTCAGAAGAAAGAGTCAATTTCGGTAGTAAAATAGGAATGATTCTCGCCACAGCCGGCGGTGCCGTCGGATTGGGTAATGTGTGGCGGTTTCCTTATATGACAGGTGAGAATGGTGGGGCTGCTTTCATTTTCATCTATTTGCTTTGTGTCATTCTGCTGGGAGTACCTTGTATGGTATCAGAGTTCATTATCGGCCGCCATGGTGCAGCCAACACTTATCGTGCTTATTCGAAGATGTCTGGTGGACACGCATGGAAATATGTCGGACTGCTTGGTGTGCTGACCGGTTTTCTCATTACGGGCTATTATGCCGTTGTGTCGGGATGGTGCGTTCAGTATATCTATGCCTCTGCAGTCGGACAATTGCATGGCGATCCGACTTATATACAGCAATATTTCCAGACCTTCTCCAGTGATGCCCTGCGTCCGGTATTCTGGTTGGCCGTTATCATTCTGCTTGCCCATTTCATCATCATTCATGGTGTCCGGGGAGGTATAGAGCGGGCTTCCAAGCTAATGATGCCCACCTTGTTCATCTTGTTGCTGGTCATTGTGGTGGCTTCCTGCTTGCTCCCGGGTGGTTATAAAGGCATAGAGTTTCTTTTCAAGCCAGACTTTGAGAAGCTTGATCAGAACGTTTTTCTGGGGGCACTGGGACAGTCATTCTATTCGTTGAGTATCGCCATGGGCTGCATCAGCACTTATGCCAGCTATTACAGCCGTCAGACCAACCTTTTCAACTCGGCAGTCCAAGTGGCCTTGGTCGATACGATGGTGGCCATTCTGGCTGGTCTGATGATCTTCCCTGCAGCCTTTTCCGTGGGTGTGAACCCTGATTCGGGCCCCTCCTTGATTTTCATCACGTTGCCTAATGTGTTCAATCAAGCCTTTGCGGGGATGCCTATTCTGGGATGGATCGTATCGCTGATGTTCTATGCCCTGCTCTCATTGGCTGCTCTGACATCGCTGATATCGCTCCATGAGGTGAGCACGGCATTCTTCGTAGAGGAGTTGCACATCTCGCGGAAGAAAGGCGCATGGATTGTCACATTGTCGACGATGGTGATTGGTGCTGTTTGTTCACTCTCTTTAGGAGCTGGACGGGGACTGGTGTTTGGTGGAAAGTCACTTTTCGACTGGTTTGACTTCATCACCGGGCAGATATTCCTGCCTGTCGGCGGTTTTCTTACTTGTATCTTCTTGGGTTGGATCGTACCGCGTAAGATCGTCAAGGATGAGTTTACCAACTGGGGCACATTACGGGGCCGATTTTTCGGTGTTTATCTTTTCCTGATGCGCTTCATCTGCCCGTTGGCTATTTTAGCTATTTTCTTGCATCAACTGGGTGCCTTCTAAAATATTAGTATGACAGAACGTGGAAATTTCGGAACCAAAATAGGTGTCATCCTTGCTACAGCCGGTTCGGCTGTCGGCTTGGGTAACATCTGGCGTTTCCCCTATATGACGGGGCAGGATGGAGGCGCTGCCTTCATCGTGATTTATATAGTGTGTGTCCTCATGCTTGGCATTCCCGGCATGGTGGCCGAATTTATTGTAGGCCGGCATGGCGCATCGAATGCCATGCGGGCCTATGGCCGCGTAGGCGGCAAGCCATGGGCATTTCTCGGTGTGCTGGGCGCACTGACAGCCTTGATCATTCTCGGTTTTTACTCAGTCATTGCAGGATGGTGTCTGCAGTATCTTTTTGCATCGATGATGGGCCAGATGAAAGGTGACCCGCAGTATATTCAGAAATATTTCACCGAATTCACTACGGGTACATGGACGCCGATCATCTGGTCGGTAGTTTTTATTCTCATCACTCATCTGGTGGTGATCCGTGGCGTACGGCGTGGAATAGAGAAGTTCAGCAATGTGCTCATGCCCCTGCTCTTCATTCTGCTTATCGTCATCGTAATTGCTTCTTGTACGCTTTCTGGTGCGATGGACGGCATCCGTTTCCTGTTTCACCCTGACTTTTCTAAGATCAACCGGAGTGTCTTCCTCGATGCGTTAGGCCAGTCGTTCTTCTCCCTCTCACTGGGAACGGCCTGTCTCTGTACCTATTCAAGCTATTTCTCTCGACGGACAAAGCTGCTCAACTCGGCGGCCCAGATAGCCGGACTGGATTCGCTGATTGCCATTCTGGCCGGGCTGATGATCTTTCCTGCAGCTTTCTCTGTGGGCGTACAACCCGACAGCGGCCCTTCGTTGATCTTCATCACGCTGCCCAACGTGTTCCAACAGGCTTTCACACCAACGATAGGCTATCTGATAGCTATCCTTTTCTATGCTCTTCTGGCCTTGGCGGCTTTGACATCTACCATTTCCATGCACGAGATCGGCACGGCTTTGTTTTATGAGGAGCTGCATATCTCGCGTCGTCATGGAGCGATTATCGAGACCTGCCTGGCCTGTATCATCGGCGTACTTTGCTCATTGTCGTGCGGTGCTGTTGATCTTACCATCTTTGGCAAGAGCTTCCTTGATTTCTGCGATTACCTTACGTCGAATGTCCTGCTGGTGAGTGGTTCTTTCCTTACCTGTATTCTTGTAGGTTGGCTGGTACCTCTGCAGACGGTGAAGGACGAGTTCACCAACTGGGGCACGATTTCGGGTCGTCTCTTTGTGGTGTGGCTTTTCGTCATCCGCTTCGTATCGCCCCTTTGTATTCTTGCAGTGTTCCTCCATCAGTTAGGTATCTTATAAAGATATGAAGGAATGGACGTTATCCGTCTTATCGCAATGGATGCGGGTGCCCAAGAATTAGGGAATACGTGTTGAAGTAATAAGGAAGAACGTCTCTATTTAGGTCTTATATATAATAATAGGTAAGGATAGAATGGAAGGATTCTCCTATTTCCCGATTAATGTATGCGTCGGTATGCGTTTTCTGTATTATCAGGGACCGCATCTTGATTATAAGGATACACTCAGGGATACTGTCTCCCGCTGTGGTTGCCGTATATGATTCCAGTAGGATTAGACCGCGACCATTTGCCTTATTGGCTTGTCCGACTTTCCTCTTCTCTTACTGGTATTCCATTCCATACCTTGACTTGCCGTTGGTTTCTTCCAGGGTCTTGATAAAGCCAACGGTTAGGCAGCTTGGCGATAAGATGAAATCCTTCAAGCCTTTAATGATGGACTTGGGCTGAAAGAGAAAAAATACTGAGGCCTGAGTAAGGAAATAGTGTCTTTGAATTTGTCTTGAACAATATCAGCCTCTTTTGGTCGTTATTTTAACGATATGCCCTTATGGTGCTGCCTTTTTCGATAGGACACCGGGAAGTCATGGTTGCCCTATTGCCCAGATACTATGTTGGTTGGGCTGCTTGCTAGTCAGCATCTTCCACCTTATATGAAAGAAAACCTATTAATTGCATAAAGATTGATGAACAAGAAAATGATGAAATGCGGCGTCACCTTGTCGCTCTGTCTCGGCTTTTCCCTTCCGATGGCAGCCCAGGTGTCGATGCACTATCAGAAGATGGTGCAAGGCAAGGACGGCTATCAGAGCCGTTTCGTGTTGAAGAACACCTCCGGCCAGCCTTTGAAAAACGATTGGACAATCTATTTCTCGCAACTCCCGCAGGCAGTACAGAATGTGGGAACGACGGCTGTGAAGATCTGGCCGGTCAATGCCAACTTCTTTGCCATGGCGCCCACCGAGGCCTGGACCGATCTGCAGCCGGGCGACTCGCTCGTCTTTGACGCCTCTTTCGGTTTTAAGATGTACAAGACTTCCCAGCAGCCTGAAGGCTGGTTCTTTGTCGGCAGCGACGGGAAGCCGGTAGCTGTACCCTGCACCTATGCGCCCTTTGCCGACAGTGAGTATCAGCGTGGGGTGGAGTATAAGTGGCAGAGATTTTCCGGTGTTACCGACAAAGCCCTTAACCCGACAGATATCCTTCCTGCCGTGAAGCAGGCGCGTACGCTCAGCGGAACGTGCATGCTTGACAAGGGATTCCGGCTGGAAACTGACGAGGCGGTAGCCCAGGAGGGTAGGCTGCTCAAGGAAAAACTGGAGAAGGAAGCCCGGTTGAGTTATAACGACAAAGGCGTGCGTATCGTTCTCAGCGTATACAATCAGCTGAAGGGCATGGAGACGGCCGGAACAATTACCTACGACGGACTGCCGTCGGCAGCCGATGAATACTATGAGCTGACGGTCGGTAAAAAGACGATCACGATCAAGGGCCGTACACCCCATGCTGTGTGGGACGGTGCCATGACACTGCTGGCCCTCCTGCGCAATCCTGTCAACCGCGCGTCACTGGCTTGCATGGAGATCAAGGACCAGCCCGACTTTGCTTTCCGATCGATGATGCTGGACGTAGGCCGTAACTTCACACCGCAGAAAGAGCTTAAGAAGATGGTGGATGTACTGGCGGAGTATAAGCTCGATTACCTTCATCTTCATCTCGTCGATGATGAGGGCTGGCGTCTCGAGATCCCGGGCATACCTGAGTTGACGGAGGTGGGCAGCCGCCGCGGCTATACGACGGATGAGCGCGACCGCCTGTATCCGGGATATGACGGTAATTTTGATCCGGAGGCCACCACGGTAGGCAATGGTTTTATCTCGCGTGCCGAATACATCGAACTGATAAAGTATGCGCAGGCCCGCCATATACAGATCATTCCCGAGATAGAATGTCCCGGACACTCCCGTGCTGCCGTGAAGTCGATGGAGGCCCGCTACTATAAATATAAGGATAGCGATCCGCAGAAAGCAATGGAATATCTGCTCACCGACTTTGCCGACTCGAGCGACTATGAGGCAGGATCGGCCCAGGGCTATCGGGACAATGTGATGAACATCGCGCTGCCGTCGACACAACGTTTCCTGAAGCATGTGCTGAAGGAGGTGGCAGCGATGCACCGCGAGGCCGGAGTGCCTCTGCCCGTGATCCATCTCGGTGGTGATGAGGTGGCACCCGGCAGCTGGAAGGAGTCGCCGGCCTGTCATGCCAAGATGCAGGAACTGGGTTTCACGACAACGGAAGAGCTCTCTTCATGGTTCTATTCCAACCTGATCAAGATGATGGACGACAGTCTGGGCGTGAAGTTTGCCGGATGGCAGGAGATGTTCTCTAACCATCCCCATCTGAACACCGCCTACAACCGGTCGCGTGCCTTCGGCGTGAACTGTTGGAACGCGGTTGCCGAATGGAACGCTGCCGACCTGCTTTTCAACCTGGCCAATCAGGGTGTGCCGATGATCGTCAGCAATGTGAGCAATACTTATTGCGACCTGGCCTACTCGGCCAATCCCGATGAGCCGGGGCTTATTTGGGGAGGCTATGTGGATGAGGCTACTCCTTTCAACTTGCTGCCCTATGATCCTTACCGTTCCCAGCACGACAACGTTGCCGGTACGGCTGCCTATTCTTGGAAGACTACTCCCGAAGGTGCTGTCAGTCTGACAGCTGAGGGACGGCGTAACATCATTGGTGTGCAGGGACAGCTCTGGGCAGAGACCATCCGTGGTCCGCAATGGATGGAGTATCAGCTCTTCCCCAAGGCTCTCGGCGTGCTGGAGCGAGGATGGAATGCCCATCCTTCCTGGGAGGCCGTGCAGGGTGAGGAAGCCGGGAAAGCCTATGCCGATGCCCTCAATCTGTGGTATGCCAAGATCGACAAGATGGAGCTGCCCGCTCTCGCATCGCGGGTGAACATCCATGTGACGGCACCCGGCCTGCGTTATGCCGGCGGAGCCGTGGAGGCTGCCATGCCGATGACTCAGGGTAAGATCCACTATACGGTCGACGGCAGTGAGCCTACTGCCGCTTCTCCTGTCTACAATGGACCGGTGAAGATGTCGGAGGGCACTTTTAAGGCCCGTTTCATCACTAACGGCGGACAGCAGAGCGCTGTCAGCGCATGGGTCGTTAAATAAAGGACTTTCGTGCGGACGCGTCGCAGATAGTACGTGTCCGTAGATCATGTTCTCGTAGAGATAGATTGTCAGCCCTCCATACCGATTGTAGAGCAGATGCCTTACACCGGTGTGGAGGGCGTTGTTTATGAAGAGGGAAACATTAGGGTGAAGAGAATGCTTCTATGTTAGGCTTCGTATAAGTAGTCGTCTCATTCTTATTGTGTAGTCTTTGTTCTTTCCATATCCTTGCAAGTAAGATGATTCTTGATTTAGCTAGACGGTTTCCCCTTTCATAAACTAAAACAGATATGAAACATTAGTACCTTTTAAGCTTTGAGAGGGCAATTGTTTCGTGAAAGTATTCTTGGTAGACATTGACAGTGGCTGGGCTGCTGCGTTTTTCCATCATCTGGTATGACTCGCACGCTGTGTCTTATGCTGAAAAGGTTTTCAATGCGGTGAACAAATAACGTAGCCTGTAGCTTTTAATCGACTAGTCCAATAACTGCTGGTCGTCAAATAGGCGAGGGTAAAAGGAAATAGGTCTGCCATATATAATAAGGTATCACTACTGTCCAAAGAAATTTTCCCATAGAGTCAACTGACCATCATCGGAGTTTTTCATCGGA
>ERZ827043.1863-NODE-1863-length-19844-cov-42.058821_pt1 | contig 19844 bp, 12 predicted proteins | sample MGYA00519923_ERZ827043 | MGnify/ENA primary metagenome ERZ827043 (study PRJEB31778, sample SAMEA3449251) | human gut metagenome | biome: human gut; feature: human-associated habitat; material: faeces | place: United Kingdom | collected 2010/2012 ...
CCACCGCCTGGGATTTCTCCCGGGAGATGTAGCACACCGTCTCCTCCGGCGTCAGCCCGGCGGGGAAGTATTCCTCCACCTCCGGCACCCGGACGGTAAAGTCGGTGATGCCCATCCGACGCAAAAGCTCCTGCCGCCGGGGGGACCCGGAGGCCAGCACGATCTTTGCCATATACGTCACCTGCCTGTGGAGCCGAAGCCGCCGGCGCCCCGGTCCGTCTCGTCCAGGTCCTCCGCCACCGTCACCGTGGGCTGCACCACCGTCACCACCATCAGCTGGGCGATCCGGTCCCCGGGCTGCACCGTGTACGGTTCGCTTCCCAGGTTCACCAGCCCCACGCCGATCTCGCCCCGGTAGTCGCTGTCGATGACGCCCACGCCGTTGGAAAGGCACACGCCCTTCTTGATGCCCAGCCCGCTGCGGGCGAACACTAGCGCCGCGTAGTCCGCCGACGGCAGGGCGATGGCGATGCCCGTGGGCACCAACCGCCGTTCCCCGGCTGCCAGCGTCACCGCCTCGTCGATGCAGGCACACAGGTCCATGCAGGCCGCGCCGGCGGTGGCAAAGCGGGGGAGGGGTATCTCCGTCCCGATCTTGGGGGACAGGGCTTTGATCTTCAGCTCCATAGTAACACCTTTTTCTTCTGAAATTGAATACGGTTTGTAAATTATAACGAGTGTTATACCATTTGTTTTACTCTACGCCCCGGTAGAACAGCCCGCGTGTGCTGTTGTCGTCGGCGGTGACGGTCCCGGCCCTGTGGGCGCGGAGAAGCGCCGCGCACTCCGCCGCCGTCTCTGTGGTAAACCGCAGGCGTCCGTACCGCAGGCCGCACCGGAACACCTCCGGCTTGTCCGCCAGCACCAGCGTCTTTCCGTTCTCGATCTCGCACCGGCACCCGTAGGCGCACAGCACCGGGAATTGCTCGCCCCGCCGGTCGGTCAGCACGCTGCCCGCCCCATGGGCGCAGCCCACGCTGTTCTTCGTCACGCAGTTTTCGGTGATCATCAGCGGCAGGCGGCCATAGACAAGGGCCTCGCAGTGCGCATATTTTCCCAGGTCCCGCACCTGCTGCCACCGCAGCTCAAAGCTGGCCGTCACGGACGACAGCCCCTGCTCCTGCCAGAAGCGCACCGCCCGGCTGTTGTATACGTTCAGGCCGAAGTCGCCGCGGAGCGTTTTGCCCAGTCCCTTCACGATGGCCAGATGGCCCAGGTTGCCGATGGCCGCGGAGGCGACCTCCGGGTGCCGCTGCAGAATATCCCGGAACACCGGTTCGTCCGCCGTGCGGAATACCCGGGGCAGCACCGCGCAGAACTCCGCCTGCCCGATATAGGGCATCAGGTCCATCTTATCCAGCAGCTCCGCCGGGATATACACGATGGCGGGCCGTTCCGCCAGCAGCTCGGCCGTCAGCTGATCGGGCCTGCTGATGGACACGGTAAAGTCCAGCTCCGCCGCGCCCGCCGGGGCCTCCGGCAGGGGAGAGGCGGGCAGTTCACGGCGCTTCGGAGTGTCCATCCGCCGATCCGCCAGCTCGTCCAGCAGCTCCCGCCGCAGCGCGTTCACCGCGCTGGCGGACACCATCAGCCCCTCGTCCAGCTCTATTTCGATCTGATCCGCCGCGAACACCGTGCCGCCGGTCTTGGTCAGCCGCTGCCGCAGTTCCTCCTCCGTCACGGCGCGGTTTCGCGCCTCCTCCGGCATATCGCCCGTGGCCATGACTATGGTGACGCCGCCCGGGACGGCGCACGCGCCGCTCAGCCGCACCGGTTCGCCCCGGCGCACCGTCAGCCGCAGGTTCACCGGTATTTTCCGGTTCTCTTTTCCGTTTTCGTATGTCTCGCGGGCGCGGGCGAACAGCTCCTTTGGCTCCGGTACGTTCTCCGGCCGGGTGCCGAACATGGCCTTGCCCTTTTTACCAAGCCAGTAGCCGTCGGTGAAGCCGCTGCGGGAGAAGGCTTGCTCCAGCGCCCGGGACTCCTCCGCCGTGGGCAGTCGCCTTTCGTCCAGCAGGCGGCGGTAGATGCCCGTTACCACGGCCACGTATTCCGGCCGCTTCAGCCGTCCCTCCAGCTTCAGGCAGGCCACGCCCATAGACGCCATATCCCGCAGATAGGCGGACAGGTTGGCGTCCTTCAGGCTCAGGGGATGCGCGTCCCGGCAGGGGCCGTTCACGCCGTAGGGCAGGCGGCAGGGCTGGGCGCAGGCGCCCCGGTTGCCGCTGCGCTGTCCCAGCACGGCGCTCATCTCGCACTGGCCGGAGTAGCACATACACAGCGCCCCGTGGCCGAACACCTCGATCTCCGCGCCGCAGCCGGCGCAGATCTCCCGTACCTCGTCCCGGTCCAGCTCCCGGGCCAGCACCACGCGCTCCATGCCCAACGCCGCGGCCGCATTGGCGCCGCCCAGCGTGAACAGGCTCATCTGCGTGCTGGCGTGAAGAGGCAGGTCCGGCACGATCTCCTTTGCCAGGGTCAGCAGGCCCCAGTCCTGCACCAGCACCGCGTCCACGCCCATGGCGCTGGCCTTCCGCAGCGCCGCGGCCGCCCCGGGCAGCTCCCGGTCGGTCAGCAGGGTGTTCAGGGTCAAAAAGACCCGCACGCCCCGCAGATGGCAATACCGCACCGCCGACGCGAATTCCTCGTCGGTAAAGTTTTTCGCGCTCCGCCGCGCGTTGAACGCACCGAAGCCCATATACACCGCGTCCGCGCCGTTCTGCACCGCGGCGGTCAGTGCCTCATATCCCCCCGCGGGGGCCAAAAGCTCCATCATCACCGGCGGTTATTCTGGTTCTGGGCGTTCTGCAGCTTCCGGCGCAGCTCCGCCGCCTCGTTCTTGGCGCGGCTGGCCTCGTCCAGATAGGTCTTTACCTGCCGGCGCAGATTTTCCGCGCCCTCCTGCGCCTTGGTGAGCTGGTCCGCCAGATTGACCGCCGCCAGCACCGCCGCCGCGTCACGGCTCATGTGGGCGCTGTCCATCAGCTTCTGCATCTCCGCATCCACCATGCTGCCGATCTTCTCCATGTAGGCGGCGTCCTCCTCCGCTACGAGGATATACTCCGTGCCGCAGATAGACATCGTTACCCGGTTCGCCATGCCAAAACCCTCCTTAATTCATTTCGTTGGGTATATATACTTATACAAATAGCATTATACCACAAAACCCGCCGGAGAAAAGTCTATTTTGGCGAAAAGCGGAAATTTGTAAAAAGTTGTCCCGCCCCGCTTTACGCCGACCCCTTTTTCGTGTAGAATGGAGAGCACGAATGAGAGGGGAGGTCATCGCCATGGACGGCTATATACTTCGGAACAGGCAGGAGCAGCTGACGCTGCCCGCCGACGCGGCCGACAAGCTGCTGCAAAGCGGTCAGGGCGACGCCGCCCTGCTGTATCTGGCCCTGCGCCGCTTCGGCCGGGGCGTCACGCCGGAGGAGCTGGAAAAGGTCCTGCCCATCAGCCGCCTGCGGATCGACGCGGCGGAGAAGGTCCTTCAGGACCTGGACCTGCTGCCTCGACCGGCCCGCCAGGCACCGCCCGATCCGGCGGACGAACGCCCGGTCTACACCGCCCAGGACATCGCCGGACTGCTGACGGACAACGAGGGCTTCCGCCTGCTGGTGCCCCAGACGGAGCAGCAGCTGGGCAAGAAGCTCCGCACCGCCGACTTGCAGATATTGGCCGGTCTTTACGATGACCTGGGTATGCCCGCCGACGTGATCTATCTCCTGGTGTGCCACTGTGTCGAACGGGCTCGCAGCCAGTGGGGCGAGGGCAGACGCCCAACCATGCGCCAGGTGGAAAAAGAGGGCTATCGCTGGGCACAGCTTGGCATATTTGACCAGAATTCTGCCGCGGTATACCTGAAAAAATGGGCAGAGCGCAACAGGAAGTACACTTCCTATTTGTCGAATTTACGAATTCTTAACAGGCCGCCGGTGGAGGCCGAACGCCGCTACATCGACCAGTGGATGGACATGGGCTTCCCACCGGAGACGGTGGCTCTGGCCTATGAGCGCACGGTGTTCTACAAGAAGGACCTGAACTGGCGCTATCTTAACGGCATCCTGCGCCGCTGGCACGACGCCGGCTGGCATACGCCCCGCCAGGTAGAGGAGGGCGAGGCGGCCGGCAAGCGGCCCGCTGCCGCCGGTAAGTCCGCCGCCCCCGCCGGGGACAAGGACGCCTGGATGCGCCGCTATATCAAGAGGTGAGAGTATGTCATACGACGGTATCATCATGCAGCGGGCCATTGCCCGCTTTGACCAGGCCCGCCAGCGCCGGGAGGCCGAGCTGGACCAGCGCCGCCGGGAGGTCTTTGCCCGCCAGCCCCGCCTGCGGGACATCGACCGAACCCTCCGCACCACCATGAGCCGTATCGTGGCCGCCGCCGCCAAAAAGGGCGAGGACCCGCTGCCCGCCCTGCGGGTCCTGCGGGATGAGAACCTCTCCCTGCAGCGCGAGCGCGCCGCCCTGCTGGAGGACATGGGCTATCCCGCCGACTATCTGGAGGACAAGCCTGCCTGCTCCCTCTGCGGAGACACCGGCTATACCCGGTCCGGCGTCTGCGCCTGCCTGAAGCAGTACTATGCCCGCGAACAGCTGGCGGAGCTCTCCCGGCTCCTGCCGCTGGGCGAGGCCCGGTTCGACACCTTCCGCTTCGACCTGTACGACAGCGCCGTGTGGGACAGCTACGGCGTTTCGCCCCGGGCCAACATGGAGCGCAACTTCGACGTCTGCCGGGACTTTGCCCGCCAGTTCTCCCGGGGCAGCGGCAGCCTGCTGCTCTCCGGCGGCACCGGCCTGGGCAAGACGTTCCTCTCCGCCTGCATCGCCCGGGAGGTCAGCGACGCCGGCTTCTCCGTGGTCTACGACACCGCGATCAGCGTTTTCTCCCGCTATGAGGACGCCAAATTCCGTCCCGACGAGGTCAGCGATGCCGACGTCCGCCGCTGTGAGAGCTGCGACCTGCTGATCCTGGACGACCTGGGCACCGAGATGACCACCGCCTTTGTCCAGAGCGCCCTCTATCAGATCGTCAACGGCCGTATGCTCTCCGGCAGGTCCACCATCATCAGCACCAACCTGGCCCCGGAGGAGCTGGGCCATCGCTACGGCGCGCCCATCCTCTCCCGTATCGAGGGTGCCTACCAGATCCTGCCCTTCTTCGGCGAGGATATCCGCACAAAGCAGTGACCGCCGCACCCGTCCCGACAGGGGCGGGTGCATTTTTTTATTTCCCGACGGTCTTCGCCCGCTTTCGACAGGCCTCCCGCCGTACAATAGGCGAAAAAAAGGAGGCGACCGCCATGAAAAAAGACCAGAAGACCGATTTCCTCTCTGCCCGCGTGCGATACATACCCATCAACGATATCCGTCCCAACCCCCAGCAGCCCCGCCGCCGGTTCGACTCGGAGAGTTTGCAGGAGCTGGCGGCCAGCATCGCCGCCTACGGCATTCTGCAGCCGCTCACCGTCCGGCAGCAGGGCGCAGTCTACGAGCTGGTGGCCGGCGAGCGCCGCTGGCGGGCGGCGCGGATCGCCGGGCTGCGGCAGGTGCCCTGTCTGCTGGCCCGGGTGGATGAGGAGGATGCCGCCCTGCTGGCCCTGATCGAGAACCTCCAGCGCCGCGACCTGGACTACATGGAGGAGGCGGCCGCCATCGCCCGCCTGCTCCGCCGCTACGGCCTTAGCCAGCAGCAGGCGGCGGAAAGGCTGGGCCGCAGCCAGTCCGCCGTGGCCAACAAGCTGCGTCTGCTCCGGTTGGAGGAGCCGGTGGCGGAGGCTCTGCACCGCTACGGCCTGACCGAGCGCCACGCCCGTGCCCTCCTGCGTCTGGAGGACCCGGAGCAGCGCCTTGCCGCCGTCGAACACATCGGCAAAAACCAGCTGAACGTCGCCGATGCCGAAGGTTACATAGACCGTCTGGTCGCGCAAAACCAGACGACGCAGCCCCGCCGCCGCAGCGCGTATATCATCAAGGACGTCCGGCTGTTTCTCAACAGCGTGGACCGGGGCGTCCGGCTCATGCAGACCGCCGGCGTCGGCGCCAAAGTCTCCCGCCGGGATACGGAGGACGCCATCTGCCTCACCGTTACCATTCCCCGCGCAAAGCCGCAGAAAGATGTGTCGTAACGCTTTTGTAACCCATTCCTTGACAAACCGTGATACAATGCAGTAACGGCACGGCATTTTGCCGGTATTGCCCAAACCTGATGATACAAAGGAGGGGACACCATGAGCGACGAGTTGAATATGTCCTCTGTTACCGCCGATCCCGCGCCGGAGACGGCCGGCAAGCGCGCGGCCCCGGAAGAAAAGCCTCCCAAGACCCCCGGCAAAAGAGCCGGACTGATCATCGGCATCGCCGCGGCGGTGCTGGTGCTGGCCTACGCGGGCTGCTGTGTGGCCGCCAACGCGCTGTATTCCCACACGGCGTTTCCCAACACCTCCGTGCTGGGCATGGATATGTCCGGCCTGTCGGCGCAGGAGGCCGAGCAGCGCTGGACGGAGCAGGGGAGTGCCCTGCTGGACGGCATGACCATCCGCCTGACCCGTGACGGGCAGGAGATCGGCAGCACCACCCTTTCCGACCTGGGCGTCACCGTTCTGCCCGTCTATGTCTCCAAGGCTGCCGGCTGCGACGTGCAGGACCGGGGCTGGGGCAGCGATGTGACCGCATTCCTCCGCGGCGGCTGGCGCTTTATCGAGAGCTGGTTCAGGGCCGTGGATGTCACGCCCCAGCTGGACGTGGACGAGGCGAAGCTCACCGCCGCCTGTGAACAGCTGTCCGACACCGTGGGCTGCACCGTAACGGACGGCGGCTACCGGCTGGCGGAGGGTGAGGGCCTGTACATCACCAAGCCGCAGGACGGCGAGAAGCTGGACGCGGCGGCGCTGCGCGCCGAGTTGGCGCAGCGCTTCGAGAGCCGCGACCTGTCCGCGGCAGCCCGGTCCGTGGAATGTGTATTCGCGGCCCACACCGCCGCGCCCATGGACGTGCAGGCGCTCCACGACGAGATCGCCGGCACCATGGCCGCCGCCATCTGCGACAAATCCACCGGCAAGCCCACCCAGTCCCGCGTGGGCGTACAGTTCGATGTGGAGACGGTGCAAAAGCAACTGGACGCCGCCCAGCCGGGCGAGGAATTCCTGGCTGACGCCCAGGTGCAGTTCCCGCCCGCCGCCACAGAGGAGCTGGAGCAGGCCATGTTCCGGGACGTGATCGGCACCTGCACCACCACCTGCGCCGGCCCCTGGGGCCGCCGCCAGAACATCAAGCTGGCCTCCGCCGCCATCAACGGCCGTATCTATAACCCCGGCGAGGAGTTCTGGTACAACGCCACTGTGGGCCAGCGCACCGAGGCCCGGGGCTTCCAGCCCGCCGCCGCCTACTCCGGCGGCAAGACCGTTACCTCCATCGGCGGCGGTATCTGCCAGGTATCCTCCACGCTGTACTATTCCGCCCTCATGGCGGACCTGCAGATCGTCCTGCGCTACGCCCATATGTTCGACCCCGGCTATATGCCCGTCACGGGCTGTGATGCCACGGTCAGCTGGGGCGGCCCGGACTTTGCCTTCCGCAACAGCACCAACTACCCCATCAAGATCACCACCAGCTACAACGACGAGACCAACCAGCTGACCATCACCCTGCTGGGCACCAAGACCGACGACCACTATGTGGAGATGACCAACCAGTTCCTCTCCTACTCCGAGCGCAAGACGGTCTATCAGGAGTCCGAGCGCATCGCCCCCGGCACCACCGAGGTGGAGCAGTACGGCCACAACGGCTACGCCGTCCAGACCTACCGCAACGTCTACGCCGGCGACGGTACGCTCCTCCGCAGCACCAAGGAGGCGTACAGCGACTATGACCGGGCCGACAAGATCATCCTGGTCGCCCCCGGCGAGCTGCCGCAGTAAATAAAGAAACAGCCCCCTGCCGGGGGCTGTTTTCTGCTTTCGCTGTGTCTTCGCCGGGAGCAGACAGAGAAAAAGACCGGCGAAAGCCGGTCTTTTCTTTCTGCGTATCATTCTCTCCGCAGGGCTTCGATGGGGTTCAGCTTCGATGCCTTCATGGCCGGCACCAGGCCGAACACCACGCCGATGACCATGGAGAAGGCCACGGCGATGATGCACGCCGGTACGCTGATGGCCACCGGTGTCCCCATGATGTGGGACATCATCTCCGCCAGGCCGATGCCCGTGGCCACGCCCAGTATGCCGCCCATGCTGGTCAGCACCGCCGCCTCCGTCAGGAACTGCCAGAGGATGCGGCTCTGCTGCGCGCCGATGGCGATCTTCAATCCGATCTCGCGGGTGCGCTCTGTCACGGACACCAGCATGATGTTCATCACGCCGATGCCGCCCACTACCAGCGAGATGGCCGCGATCCAGATCAACTGCTTGTTGGTGCTCTCCGACAGGCTCTGCAGATCGCTGGCCTGCTGCAGAAGGTCCTTGGACTCGTACTTGTACTTCGTGGTCCGGATGGCGTTCTCGTTCAGATACTTGGCCACATTGTCGCCGGCGGCGGTCATGTCGTTGGTGCTGGTGGCCCGCACCGCCGCGTACTGGGGCTCATCATACCGGTACGGTACCGACCAGCACACGTCCGGGATGAAAATGGTCCCCGCTGTGCTGCCGGCGTACATCTGATAATCCTTAAAGTTGTTGATCACCGGTCCGCTGCTGGACCGGGAGGACACCACACCCACCACGGTGAACGGCATCCCGTTGATCTCGATGGTGCCGCCGATGGGGTTCTCGCCCTGGAACAGCGACTTTGCCGACTTCGCGTCGATCAGCGCCACATTCCGCCGGTTCTCATAGTCCGCCGCCGTGAAGGAGCGTCCGTAGTTCACCGCGTAATCCACGGCGGTGAGATAGTGGTCGTCCACGCCGTACAGCGACCCGCTGAACGCCGTATTGCCCACGTACACGTTGTCGCACCAATCCCGGGAGTAGTACATACTCACCAGCGACACGCTGCCCAGCTTCTCCATCTCATCCCGCATCTCCCGGGTCACTGGGTCGATACCCTCCGGCAGCGCCGAGTAGTTCAGGTCGAAATAGTTTTGGCTGTCCGTGGCGCCGATGGTCACCCGCACCACGTTGTTGCCCGCGCCGATCAGGTTCTGCTTGATCTGCTCGTTGGTGCCCTGAATGGTGGACACGATGGTGATGATCGCGGCGATACCGATAATAATGCCCAGCATGGTCAGAAACGACCGCAGCTTGTGGCTCCACACGCCCTGAAAGGCGAGATTTATATTTTCCAACATATGGTTATCCCGCCTCCTTTATATGCCGTAGTTGTACAGCTGGTCGGTCGTGGCCTCCTGGGTGTGGGCACCCTCCACCACGTCGCGCCCATAGGGGAACGCCACATAGTCGTCGATGGTCAGCCCGCCCCGTATCTGGGTGTAGCTGCCCCACAGATCCCGGCCGGTCTGCACCCACCGCTGCTCCAGTCTGCCGTCCTCGCCCCGGGCCATCACATAGCTCTTGCCGTTGTCGGTCCGGATGAACATACTCTGCAGATACAGTGAGCTGCCGCTTTCTTCCGCGCTGGTGTCCTTCTGGTACTGTATATCCACATAGTCATTGGGCTGCAAATTCGCGTCCTCGGTGACAAACACCTTGAAGGGGTAGTAGGACACGTTGCTGTTGCCGTCGCCCCAGTTGTTGCCGTTGCTGGTGGGATAGTCGTCGATGGACACGATGGTGCCCTCGCAGGCTGCGCCGGTCATCCAGCTGCTGATGGATACGCTGTCGCCCACCTGCACGCTGCCCAGATCCATCTCGCTGAGGGTGCCGGTGACGTAATATCCGCCGCCGCCGGACAGCTCCACCACGGCCTCGCTGTTGTTATAGGCCTCGTCCGGATCCCGCACGGCCTTCACCGTGCCGTCGAACTCCGCGTACACGTTGCCGTCGCCCAGCTCCGCCAGCTTCTTGTCCAGCTTCAGCTTCGCCACCTTCAGGTTGACCTCCTGCTCCTTTACCGCCTGAGCCTTCTCCAGAATGGCCTTGTTCAGATCCAGCTGGGTCATGGAGGCATCCAGCAGCTCCTGCACCTGGGCGATCTTCCGCTGCAGCTTCTCGATCTCGGCCTTCTTGTTGCCGTAGTCCGGCGCGCCGTCAGTGAACGCCTTGAAGCCGTTCCACGGCTTGACGGTCACAGATACCAGCTTTTTGGCCGTTGTGCCGCCGCCTTCGCCGCCGGCAGGGGGCTGCTGCGGGTCTTGGCTGCCGCCGCTGGCTTCACCGCCGCCGGTCTCGCCGCCGCTGGGCACATCCTCCGTCACCGCCGTCAGGATATAGCCCTCGTTGCCCATCACAGCTCCGCCCAGTTTGTTGCCTGCGCGGGTGACAAACACCAGATACAGCGTGCCGTCCGTCTTGCCCAGTCTGCTGAAAATACCCATCAGGTCGGCCTGCGACAGCGCGAAGCTGCCGTCGCTGTCCGTCGTGCGGTAGTAGTAGATGGCGTTGTCCTTGTCGTTGCCGCTGCCGGTGCCCAGCTTCATGCCGTCGATGGCAATGCGCGTCAGATCCTTAACGTCCTTTTCGTCGTCCGGGCTCTTGGTGGCGTCCTCAATAAGCTTGTTCAGCTCCTTTTCCAGCTTATCATACTCCGCCTGCAGCGTCTCCTTGTTCTTCGCCTTCTTCAGCAGCTCCAGCTCGTTTTTCATGACCTCCAGGTTCTCCGTCTGCCGGTCATAGTCGATCTTGGCGCGCTCCACGGTGGCCTGTGTCAGGGTGGAGTCATAGCTTACCAGCACCGTACCCTTCTTGACGCTGTCGCCCTCCTTGACCCACACCTTCTTCACCGTCTGGCTCTGGGAGATGTAGATCTTCTGCAATTTGTCCGTGGTCACCATGCCGCTGGTGTTGGAGGTGTCCCCCCAGTAGTCGGTCATGGCGCACTCGTTGACGGCGTATACGTTCACGTCGCCCCGCTGGGCGTTCCGGGCGATGGTCAGTCCGCCCCACACCGCGCCGCACACGCCCACCACGCAGGCGGCGGCGATAATGGCCTTTTTCAGCTTTTTGCTCATGCGCGGCTTCTCGCCGTCGGGGCGCTTTTCGCCGATATGCAGCTTTTCCCGCAGCGTCAGCTTCTCACTCATAGTCGTCACCTCCCGACAGTACGCCGTCCCGTATGGTCATGACCTTGGCGGCGTGGTTGGCGATGGAATGGTCGTGGGTGATCATGATGATGGTGGAGCCGCCGTCATGCAGCTGCTGAAACAGCTCCATCACCGCCGCGCCGCTTGCGCTGTCCAGCGCGCCGGTGGGCTCGTCGGCCAGCAGCAGCTTCGGATTGCCCACGATGGCCCGTGCGATGGCCACCCGCTGGCACTGTCCGCCGGACAGCTGGTCCGGCCGGTGCTCCACCCGGTCGGAAAGCCCCACTGTCTCCAGCGCGGCCCGGGCCCGTTCCAGCCGTTCCGCCTTCTTCACCCCGCCGTACAGCAGGGGCAGCGCCACGTTTTCCAGCGCCGTCAGCTTCGGCAGCAGATTAAAGCTCTGGAACACGAAGCCCAGCTCCTTGTTCCGCACCTCCGCCAGCTGCTTGTTGTTGCAGGTGGTCACGTCCCGCCCACCCAGCAGATAGCTGCCGCTGGTGGGCACGTCCAGACACCCGATCAAATTCATCAGCGTGGTCTTGCCGCTGCCGGAGGGACCCATGATAGCCAGGTATTCCCCCTCCTCCACGTCAAGGTTCACGTTTTTCAGGATATGTGCCACGGACTTTCCCATGGGGTAGTCCTTGCATATATCGCGCATTTCCAAAATCATGCTCAGCCCTCCATCGGCGGAATGACCGCTGACGCGGAGGCGGCCGCGCCGCCGGGAATCACGGCTGCGGTGCTGCCGTCGTCCGTGACGGTGTCGTTCTCGGCGGGCATATCGCCGCCGTCCATGCCGTCCATGGGCACGTTTTCGTCGATTTTTTCACCGCCGCCCTCGGGGTATACCTCGCCGCCGCTGGCGCCGGGGTCAAAGGTGGCGTCGTCATAGGTGATGCACGTCATGCCCGCCTTCAGGCTGTCGTCGGGATAGGCGATATAGTCCTCCGCCGTCAGGCCGTCCGTCACGGGATAGGTGTCCGTCTCCGTGTTGTACTCGCCCAGGGTGACGCTCCGCTTTTCCAGCTTGCCCTTGCTGTTCTGAGCCCACACCCAGGGCTTGCCCTCGGCGTCGTTGATGAAGTAGCTGGGCAGGTTGATCAGGCTTTCGTCCTGGGTGTCCTCCTGACCGTAGTCCGGCTCTATGTACACGTGCTGGCCCATCAGCAGGCCCTCGCCGTCGCCCTCCAGCGTCACATAGAAGGGGTACTTGCTGGACATGGCCGTGTCGCTGTCGCCGTAGTCGCTGCGGCTCTGCTGGGCGTTGTTCCAGTCGATGGAGCTGATGCTGCCCTTCCACGTCTGGTCGCTGACCCGGGAACGGATGACCACCGCCGTGCCCTCGGTCAGCACGCTGGCGTTGTTTTCATTCACATAGCCCTTGATGCGGAAGCCGCCCGTCTCCACGATGGTCATGAACGGCAGGGCGTTGCCGGAGTTGTCCGTGCCGCCGTCCGGGTTCAGGGACTGCACCTCGCCGTCCACCGGGGACTTGACAGTGCTGTCGGCGGTGTTGGCCTTCAGCTTCTCAATGTCCTTTTTCTTGGTGGCGATGTTGGCCTTCGTCTCCAGCACCTTCACGTTCTGCTCCCGCAGATCCAGGGCGTACTGCCGCTTGGTGGCGTCGTCATAGGTGCTGTCCATCAGCTTCTGTATACGCTCCAGCTCCGCCTGCTGGTCCTCCAGCGTGGCGTTCAGCTGCTCCAGCTCCAGCTGGGCCATCTCCAGGTCGGTGCGGATCTGGCTGAGGTCATAGGTCAGCAGCACGTCGCCCTTTTTCACGCTGTCGCCCACCTTCACCTTGATGGTGTCGATGGTCATGGCGTCGTTTTTCTTGATGGTCGTCTCGCCCAGCGGGCTGACGATGCCCGCGAACCGGTCCGCCAGACCTACGGACCCCAGCCCGCAGATCATAGACACCGACTGCACGGAGGCCTCGCCCTCCGCTGCGCCGCAGCCGGACACACAGCCCAGCAGCATCACCAGCGCCAGTACAAAAGCCGCTTTTTTCATGTCGTGTTCTCCTTTTTCCTTCCCGCGCGCCCGCGGGATGATTTGCCTATTTACTTAGACGGCAGAAATTGTCATTCCGTTCCGCCGCTACCCCCGACAATATCATATCATGCGCCTGGCCCTCAAAATGTGAACAAATCGTGAACACACGCTTAAGACCTTACTAAGGTTCCGTATCAAAACGGTGGCAAAACGCCCCGCGGAATATTGACAGCGTGCGGGGGAGTGTCCTATTATTATGGTGTGCCGTGTCCATCCCGGACATCTTACCGGTGTACGGGCGCCTTTCGGCGGACACGGCCCGCGTACGATACCACCGGCAGGAGGTTTTGCCATGAACAAAAAACGTATCCGCCAGATGGACCTGGCCCTGCGCCGCCGTCTTTCCGACCGTCCCGCCGCGGACTATTTTGCCCCCGGGGACGCCCTGCTCCGCGCCCTCGAGACCGAGGGCTATATGCAGCGCTTTGCCGGGCTGTTCAGCGGCGCGCGCCTCCGCTGCGCCGACGTGCTGGCCCTCTGCCGCCCGGAGCTGGAGACGCTGTGCCCCGGCGAACCGTCCGAGGGCTGGCTGGCCTATGCCTACGACTATGCCCGCCGCCTGCTCTACCCGGAAAAGACCGATGCGGAGCCCTTCGCCCCCGGTGCGGTGTTCCTGCTGTCGGTGCTGCAGGTGCTGTTTGCCGCCGAGGCGGAGCTGCTGCCCCACGACCCGGCCTGGACCTTCGATTTCCTGACCGATGATGAGCTGGCCGGCAGTCCCTGTGCCCCGTCCTATCAGCGCTTCCTGCGCCTGTGGAGGCGGGAGTTCGTCTATGAGCTGATGCGTTTGGGCCTGGAGGTCACGCCCTACCGCACCCTTGAGCATATCGCCGGTGTCCACCACCTCGCCGTCACCGCCGCCCGTGCCCTGCGGAAAAGCGGCGTGGCCGTGGACGTGGCCCTGGTCTCCGGCGCCGCCGCCGGCCACGATCTGGGCAAGTTCGGCTGCCGCCCCGGCGAGCGCGTGCCCTACCTGCACTATTTCTACACCGACCAGTGGTTCCGCCGCCGCCGGATGACCGATATCGGCCACGTGGCCGCCAACCACTCCGTCTGGGACCTGGAGCCCGACTACCTCTCCGTGGAGGCGCTGCTGCTGATCTACGCCGACTTCCGCGTCAAGCAGCTCCACGATGCGCAGGGCCGGGAGATCACCCGTATCTCCACCCTGGCTCAGGCCTTTCAGGTGATCCAGGACAAGCTGGATGACGTGGACGGCGAGAAGCAGAAGCGCTATACCCGGGTCTACGCCCGGCTGGAGGACTTCGAGCAGTTCATGGTCAGCTGCGGCGTGGATGTCACCATGTCCGGCGGCGATACGCCCCCTCTGCCGGAGAAGCACACCGCCCTCATGACCGACGACGAGGCCCTCCGCGCCCTGACGCTCCGCTGCGTGGGCCACAATATGGAGCTGATGCACCGCCTCACCGATCAGCGTAGCTTCGCCCGTCTGCTGGAGGAGGCCCGCGGCGAGACGGATTGGCGCCGTCTCCGCGCTTATCTGGCGGTGATGGAGTCCTACTCCCTCTATCTGCATATCCCACAGAAGGTCCAGACCCTGACGTTCCTCTACGAGCTGCTGATGCACCGCGAGGGCGATATCCGCCGTCAGGCGGCGGCGCTGCTGGGCGAGATCATCGCTGGTTTCCACGCCGGCTACGCCAAGGAGCGCCCCGCCGACATCCGCCCGGACCCCCGGGCCATCACCGACGTGGACCAGTGGAGGCTCTATCTGGACAAGATACTGTATCCCGACCATAAGCTCATGCCCCAGCACCGCCGCTGGATCGGCTATACCCTGAAATTCGCCGTCGGCTCCCTGCTGAGCCACTGCCCCGGCCGGGAGGAGCGCTTCCTGGCCCCGGTGTTCGCCTACTACCGCAGGCCGGAGGATCTGGACGACTACACCGCCTTCCAGCTGCTGGATACCGCCGCCGCTCTGCCGGATACGGCCTATACGGCCAGCCGCGCCCGGCAGATGATGGACTTTGCCGCCGCCCTGTCCCTGCGTAAGGACCTGACCATCCGCATGGCCGCCGTGCTGCTGCTGGACCGTCTCGCCCGCCTGTACCCGGAGGACGGCCGCGCGCTGGAGGCCGTGACCGCCGTCCCCGACGGCGACAGCGGCACCCTGCGCTATCTCAAGCAGGATGTGCTCTCTCAGGGCGCGCCCCTTCTTCTGCCGGAGGACGTGGTCTCCGAGATCTTCCTGGACAACCTGAAGACTGCCACGCCGTGGATCACCAAGCAGGGCAACCTGCGCCTGCTGACGGACTTTGCCCGCAGCGGCAAAAGCCCCGCCCTCCATATCGCCACCCACCTGTCCAATCTCATCAAGGTCAGCGACCGCGTCACCGTCCGCCACAGCGCCGGCAACGCCCTGCTGGCCCTGGCGCCCCGACTGACGGCCGACCAGCGCAACGAGGTGGCGGTGGAGCTGTGCCGCGGCCTGGAGCTGGGCCAGCAGGAGTTCACCAAGTATATCCCCGACTACCTGGGCCGTTTTGCCCTGTGGCTGCCCCCGGCGGAGCTGGATGAGGTGCTGGACGACCTTCGCGTGAACCTCAGCTCCTCCGACAGCCGCGTTACCGCCTCCGTGCTGGATACCGTGGGCGTCATCTATGAGGCGTACGATGCCTATCGCTCCCGCTTCCCGGAGACGGACGACGCCTACCGCCGCCGCCGTGAACGGCTGCTGGGCCTGCTGATGCGGGGCCTCAGCGGCATTGACGGCGCCACCCGGCAGGAGGCCCTGTTCGTGTTGGGCCGCCGGGTCTTCGGCTCCGGAGAGCTGGGCCGCCACGAAAAGCGCCGCGCCTTTATGCTCACCCAGCGCAAGCTGCTCTCCGCCCAGGACGAATTCCCCGGCGAGGGCCTGACGTTCTACTACCGGGCCGCCATGCTGGGCAAGCTCTACCGCTTCATCACCGAGGAGCGCCTGTTCCACAAGGGCTTTGACTTCGGCGCGCCCCGCCCCGTGGCCTTCTTCCCCGGTACCTTCGACCCCTTCACCCTGTCCCACAAGGGCATCGTCCGGGCCATCCGCGACCAGGGCTTCGAGGTCCTGCTGGCCATTGACGAGTTCTCCTGGTCCAAAAAGACCCAGCCCTACCGCCTGCGCCGGCGCATCGCCGCCATGGCCGTGGCCGACGTGTTCCACGTCAGCATTTTCCCGGAGGACTTCCCGGTGAACATCGCCAACCCGGAGAACCTCCACGAGCTGCGCGCCGCCTTCCCGGGCCGCAGCGTGTCCATCGTGGTGGGCAGCGACGTGGTGCTCCACGCCTCGTCCTACAAAAAGTCCGTCACGCCGGACTCCATCCACACCTTCGACCACGTGGTCTTCCGCCGCACCGAGCCGGATGCCGAGCCGGCGGATTACAGCTGCATCACCGGCAAGGTGCTGGAGCTGACGCTCCCGCCCCAGCTGGAGGAGATCAGCTCCACCCGCATCCGCGAGGCGGTGGATGCCAATCGCGACATCTCCAACCTCATCGATCCCACGGTGCAGGAGTTCATCTATCGCCGCGGCCTGTACCTCCGCGAGCCCCAGGACAAGCCCGTTCTCCGCACCGAGGACCTGAGCTTCCTGCCCGCCTCGCCGGAGACGGCGGAGAAATTCCTCCGCACCATGCTCTCCGTGCCCACCGCCGCGGCGCTGCGGACGCAGATCGAGAGCCGCGGCGACGACGTGATGGTCTGCCGGGACACCGACGGCACCATTCTGGGCGCGGCCAGCTACGCCTGCCTGGACTCCGCCCGCCTCTTCGCCCGCCTGGGCGACCCGGCCCTCTCCGGTCTGGTCCGCCAGAACGCCGGCGGCCGCACCCTGCTCATCAGCGGGCTGTTCGTGCCCCGGGGCGAGCGCCAGAGCGACCTCTGCCAGCTGCTCATCACCGAGGTGCTGACCCTGGCTCTCAGCCGTGAGTTCACCTATGCCCTCTACCTTCCCCTGGAGGGCGCCGTCTCCGGCTACGGCCGCCAGCTGCTGACGCTCCAGGGCTTCGTCCCGGCTGGTGACAGCACGGACGCCCTGGCCGTGGATATGCGCTGCCCCATCGTCCTCAGCCGCAACGTGGACACCGCGGTGAAGGCGCCCTTCAGCTCCTCGCCCCGGGTGCTTGCCGCCATCGCCGCCGCCCACCGCCGCCTGCAGGCGGCGCTGACAAAGCTGCAGCCCGGATCTCTGGTGCTCAGCCTGTCCGCCGGCGTCATCTACCACCGGCTGCTCCAGCGTATCACCGGCCGCAACGGCGTCCCCGCGGAGCCCACCACGCCCCGCGTCCTCGGCCCGGATATCTGCGTCCCCTACGGCAAGATCCTCCGCGGCGTGGCCGTGCCCAACACCGTCACCAAGACCCTGCGTACCGACAAGGTCTACGAGCCGGACCTAAGCACCTATTCCATCGAGGCCTACCCGGACTACTCGCCCCTGCCCGACCAGGTCCGCACCATCCACGCCTTTGCCCGCCCCGTCATTCTCGTGGACGATATGCTCCACGACGGCAAGCGCATCCGCCGCCTGGCCCCGCTGCTCGCCGAGACGAACACCCCCGTGGATCAGGTGCTGGTGGGCTACCTCACCGGCATGGGCCGCGACCTCATGGAGCAGCTGGGCTACGACGTGGACGCCATCTACTACCTGCCCAACCTGCGCCTGCGCTTCGTCGAGTCCACGCTCTATCCCTTCATCGGCGGCGACACCGTCCGCCGCAGCGAGGCCCTGCCCGGCGGCCTTCAGCCCGCCGTCAACCGCATCCTGCCCTACGCCGCCCCCGAGTACACCGGCATGGACGATGAGACCGCCTGGGAGCTCTCCCTCTGCTGCCTCGAAAACGCCCGCGACATTCTTCTGGCCCTCGAGACCGAGTTCCGTTCCCTCTACGCCCGCAACCTCACCCTCAGCCGTCTCGGCGAAGCGGTCATCCTGCCCCTCTGTCCCGACAAGGGCGGCTGCATGACCTACGATCTCTCCCGCGCCGCCAGCACGTATCTTGAGGGAGATATAGAGCTCCTCAAACGTATGCGCCCTGCGAGATAATGCACCGTCTTTTCCGCCCTGCCATCGTCAAATCTCCTCGACGTACACACGGTACGCCTTCGTCGGTTTGCCATCGGCAGAACGCAAAATCCGGCACATTCTCTATTCCTCAAGGGGGGGGGCCTGCGCCTCCGCGCCTCGTCTTGACACAAAATCTGAACCTTTATCAAGACTGTGCGGCGACGCCTCGTCATGCAAGATCCGGCATCTCTGCTCCTCAGGGGGCCTGCCGTGGCGTGAAATTTGCGCGTCAGCACCCCGCCGGAGGCAAAAAGATAGAAACAGGAGAAGCTACTATGATCGATCTCAACGATACCAACCTGCCGCGCATCCCGTCTAAGTGCCGCGTCACCCTGCTGGCCCTGGGCGATGTGGGCAGCACGCTGCTGACGGGCCTGCGGCTCATGGGCGGCGACGTGATAGGCTCCATCGGCATCTGCGACGTGCGCCCCGGCGTCTCCGAGCGCTGGGAGTTCGAGCTGAACCAGATACAGTCCCCGGACGGTGCGGCGCTGCCCCCGGTGGACATCATCGCGCCGGAGCAGCTGTTCGACGGCGACGTGTTCCTGTTCTGCGCCTCCCGGATGATCCCGGATACCTCCGTCACGGCGGGGGATGTCCGCATGGCCCAGTACGGCCTGAACCGGGAGCTGGTGTCCGTCTACGCCCGTATGACCCGGGCGAAGGACTACCGCGGCCTGTTCTGCGTGGTCAGCGATCCGGTGGACCCACTCTGCCGTGCCGTCCTGCGTGAAAGCGGCCTGTCCCCGGCCCAGGTCCGGGGCTTCGGCCTGGGCGTTATGCACGCCCGCGCCCTGTACTACGCCCGGAGGGACCCTCGCTTCGCATCCTACCTCACCGAGGGCCGCGCCTTCGGCCCCCACGGCGAGGACCTGGTGCTGGCCAACTCCATTGCACACTACGACGACGCCCTCTCCCGTGAGTTGACGGAGAAGGTGGCCCACGCCAATCTGGAGATGCGTAAGCTGGGCTACAAGCCCTATGTGGCCCCGGCCCTGTCCTCCGGCGCGCTGAGCCTGCTGGCCCTGCTGCGGGGACAGTGGCACTACTCCTCCGTGTATGACGGGCAGGTGTTTATGGGGTGCCGCAATCGTCTGACCCCCGCCGGCATCGAGACGGAGCCGCTGACCCTGCCGCCTGCCCTGCAAAAGCGTTTGGATGAGACGCGGGCAAAGCTGAACGCCATAGAATAACGGAGGTATCCGCCATGCTCACCGCTCTGCTCCCCGAAAACGACCGCAGCCCCGCCCTGCGGGACCTGCTGGTGCCCCTGCTGCCCCCGGGCAGCGATATCCGCGACCCCGATGACGGGCTGGAGGACCTGGCCGGCCGCCGTCTGCTGTTCGCTGTGGCGCTGGATGAGGGCGGCTGCAATATGGCCTATTACCGTATGCTCTCCCGCCTGCGCCGCAGCACAGACCTGCTCTCCGACAGTATCGGCGCGTGCATCGTCACCGGCGTGGGCGAGTTCTACACCAAGGATGTGGCCCGGGACATGGTCTTCGCCGCCAACCAGGCGGGCTGCGGCTTCCTCGGCCGCCCGCTGGTGGAGGCCACCGGCTCCCTGCGGAATTTCCGCACCCAGGC
>ERZ827043.1869-NODE-1869-length-19799-cov-11.472954_pt1 | contig 19799 bp, 30 predicted proteins | sample MGYA00519923_ERZ827043 | MGnify/ENA primary metagenome ERZ827043 (study PRJEB31778, sample SAMEA3449251) | human gut metagenome | biome: human gut; feature: human-associated habitat; material: faeces | place: United Kingdom | collected 2010/2012 ...
TTTTCTCTGCTGAGCCCCGGAAGTTCCTGACAAGCGGGGCGTAATCTACATTTTTTCTCTGCTGAGCCCCGGAAGTTTCCGACAAGCGGGGCGTAATCTACATTTTTTCTCTGCTGAGCCCCGGAAGTTCCTGACAAGCGGGGCGTAATCTACATTTTTTCTCTGCTGAGCCCCGGAAGTTTCCGACAAGCGGGGCGTAATCTACATTTTTTCTCTGCTGAGCCCCGGAAGTTCCTGACAAGCGGGGCGTAATCTACATTTTTCTTCTACTATGTCCCGAAGATAAAACCCTCCGCAATGAGCCACGCTATTCATAAGATTGTCAGCATAAAACGCTGCCAATCTTATTTCATATCGCGGCGTTCGCCGCATCTCGGCATAAGTAAAGACAGCGAATCATGCGCGAGCGCCCATCGCTGTCTTCACTATGCCTATGCGCGGCTCATTGCTCGCGTAACTTTCCATTTACAGTGTAATATTATCCACCTTTTTCCATTCGAAAAAAATCCCCCTTTTTGAAAATTTGCTATCTGTTGCCTGATGGAAACTAATGGTAGAATTCAATTATCAAATAAAACAGACGGCCGTCAGTGATAATGATAAATACAAAAAACAATATTTACCTATTGGGAGGACGAGTGTATGAAGCGTAAATTATTATCTACCGTACTTGCGGTAACCATGGCAGTATCCAGGCTGACCGGATGTGGACAGAGCGGAACAAATGAAGCAACAGGAGCAGGCGCTGCAACGACAGATGCCAAAACAGAGACCTATCGTGTCCGGATTCCTATAGACAGCTGCGATTTTTCCCTGGCGCATTACGAAGCAGACGGGGAAGAGGCGGATGAGAATTTTGAACACTTTTCTTTTGAAAGAGTGGAAAAATACATTCTGCCACTGCTGGATGCGGCGGAGAAAGCTTACGGTGGGAAGCTGGATATCCTCCTGTCCCCCTTGGAGTCCGCCGGTCTACATGAAGACCAATGGAGAGCGGAACAACGGCGGCAAATTAAAGCCGGAATACCGGAAGCGCTGGGCAGAGTATATCTGCCGTTACATTGAGGAATACCGCAGCCGCGGGTACCTGTGGCATTTTACACATTTCCTAAAGGTGGGAGCACAGCGGATCGGTGTTACCAGATACACAGATAAGATCGAGGTGACGGCGTTTGAAAAGGACGGGCGGATCACGGTGGTGCTTTTAAACCGGACGGAGGAAGAGATTCCGGTGTATCTGCGGCTGGGAGAGTACTGTGCGGAACTGACATCAAAGGCAAAGTCCATTATGACGGCGGAGATTGAAAAATAAGAAAATCGATATAGGCAATTATGAAAAAGACAGCGGGAACCGGGAGCGGAACCCACTGTTTTTGCGTATACGTCCGGGGAGCAGGTTGACAGAACGGTGGAAATCGTAGTATTTTGAAACAGACCACTGTGGATAACGGTGTAGCGATAAAACCGGACAGAAAAAGTAAGTTACGACAGAAGAATGAGGATACAGACATATGAAGATCTATTTGGTACGGCACGGGGAGACGGACTGGAATCAGGCTGGTCTTTTGCAGGGGCAGACGGATATTGCACTCAATGCCCAGGGACTGGAACAGGCACGAGAGGCGGCGGAGCGGTTAAAAGAGGTTCCGTTTGAAATTGCATTTTGTTCACCACTGATCCGGGCGAAGCGCACGGCAGAAACTATCATAGGCGATCGGAAGATCACCCTCACCACAGACGAAAGACTCAGAGAACTGAATTTCGGTCCCTGGGAAGGCGTGGACATCCGGAGCATCAAGGATGCTGCCAGCCAGCCTTTTACTAATCCGGGCAGCTACATTCCCCCCGTGGGAGCAGAGAGTTTTGCACAGCTGTATAAAAGAAGCGGTGAATTCGTAGATCAGGTATTGCTGCCATTAGAAGGTACATATGAGACTGTGCTGGTGGTGGCCCACGGCGGGGTGAACCGCAGTATTCTGAATCCCGTTCTGAATATTCCTGTGGATGATTTCTGGCGTGTGCATATGGGCAACTGCGCAACTGCGATTCTCGACTGTACAGATGGAAAGCTGTCCTTGCTGGAATATACGGATAGCCAAAGCGCTAATACGAAGAGCAGACTGCTGTGAAGAAAGTCCAATATGAAAAAATCCTACATCGGATATATTCGCAGAATGCGGTTTCGCATGGCTCTGAATGGTTATCATGATGGAAAGGTGAGAGGTTAAGAATGCACATAGACAGAGAAGATATGCTGGAACTGACCAGAAGAATGACCGTGTCCCGCAACTGTTTTTCCAGAATTGCAGGAGCCTATATGGACGAAGAAGGGTTTATTGACGGTACTTTTAATACTCATTTTCTGAAGTTGTCCGGAAGCGAAAAAGAGAAAAATCTGAATATTGCCAAGACGGTACCTTATTCCAATACCAATGTGAATCTGAAAAATTACCGACTGGATCAGGGAGCCCGGAAACCGGGCAGCATTATGCAGTTATTGGAGGCATTACGGCAGTGCGAACTGAAAAATGATGCATTATTGTACTCCCTCTATGAATATATTGGGGAGAGATACCAGCCGGGATATCCTTATGCCGTTTATCTTTTCTTCGGCAGCTACGATGTACCCACCAAGGGAAAAGACAAAGAGAACCAGTGGGAGTCCGAGGAAGTCTATCAGTTTCTCATCGGCACGATCAGTCCGGTGACCGGAGACTACGAGGCCGGAAAACCGGAGGCGGGATTTTTGTACCCTGCCTTTGCCAACCACAGCACAGACATTGACGGTATCAATATCTATCAGGCGGAGGAAGGGGCACAGTTATTTGCAAAAATACTGGGCGTACAGGCTTGACAGAAAGGCATTTCTTCCCTATAATACGCTCTGGAACAAAATGAATAATCGGTCATAAAACCCGTGAGGGAGTGGATTTTTCAAGATATCGATCTTATTTTCGCCACACAGCAGGAATGTTGTGTGGCGTTTGTTGTATAAGGAGCAGAAAATGAACCAGACTTATATGAAAGAAAAGAAAATATTTCCCCTTGTGATGTCCATGGCACTTCCCATGATGCTGTCCATGGCATTTAATTCCCTCTATAACATTGTAGACAGTTATTTCGTGGCGAAGCTCAGTGAAGATGCCATGACGGCATTGTCTTTAGTCTATCCGGCACAGAACTTGTTGACGGCGGTGGCAGTGGGCTTCGGTGTGGGTGTGAATGCCATGATCTCCTTCTATCTGGGAGCACAGAATCAGGAAAAAGCGGATAAGACGGCAACCCAGGGCATGGTGCTGGGAGTATTGCACGGCGTACTGCTTATGATCTTATTCCTCTGCGGCATGAACTGGTTCTTAGGGATGTTTACGAAGAGCGATACCGTGCGGGCACTGGGCATGGAATATTCCAATGTGGTATTCCTGTTTTCCACCATTGTCACCGGAGGTATCACGTTAGAGAAAATCTTTCAGGCGGTGGGCCGGATGCGTGCCACCATGGTCAGTATGATCGCCGGATTTGTGACGAATATTGTGTTGGATCCGTTGTTGATCTTCGGTATCGGACCGTTTCCCCGGATGGAGATCGCTGGAGCGGCTTTGGCTACCGGAATCGGTCAGGTGATCACGTTATTAGTATATATCATCTATTACGTGTTGGATCCGTTGCCGGTAAAATTGCGCAGAACTTATCTGCGACCGGAAGGAGAGATCTGTGGCAAGACCTACGGCATCGGCATTCCGGCTACGTTGAATATGGCACTGCCGTCTCTGTTGATTTCCGCACTGAACGGTATTCTGGCGGCTTATTCGGGTGCGCATGTGCTGGTACTGGGCGTTTATTACAAGCTGCAGACCTTTATCTATCTGCCCTCCAATGGCATCATTCAGGGCATCCGGCCGCTGATTGGTTACAATTACGGTGCCGGAGAGCGGAAGCGTGTGGAGCAGATCTACCGGTTGACGCTGGAACTGACTGCCGGGATCATGGCTATCGGCACGGCATTGTGCTGGCTGATCCCCGGAGGACTGATCGGACTGTTCACCGAGAATCCGGAGACTGTTACCATCGGTATTACAGCACTGCACATCATCAGTCTGGGCTTTATTCTGTCCGCTGTGTCGGTGACCAGCTCCGGCGCACTGGAAGCGCTGGGACAGGGCATGGCTTCCCTGGTGATCTCCGTGATGCGGTATGTGGCGGTGATCATCCCTGCGGCATTTGTGCTGAGCCGCCTGATCGGCGTCACCGGTGTGTGGTGGGCATTTGTCTGCACGGAGAGCGTGACTGCGGTAGTGGCGTATGTGTTGTACCACAGGGTGTGGAAGAGAGCGTAAAGCGGTCGTTCACCCCGCGCCATTCGTACCCGTGGTCGTTCACCCCGCGCCATTCGCAAAATCGCCTCTTCGAGGCTTTCCGCTGCTACGCAGCTGCCTTTTGCTCATGAGATGGCGCTCCCCTCGTCGATTTGCACAGAGCCGGCTCCTTACGCAAGCGTAAAGCCGTCTCCGCACAAATCGACGGGTGAACTGATGTATACACAATATCTTGTATCCTTTAATTGACTTCCCCTACAAAGTATTGTAGAATAGACCGTGATAGGTTTTACGGGCGAAAGCCCATGGGGACACGAAGGTAAGGGGGTACATAAGATGTTTCAGGTAATCAAACGAGATGGTTCCAAAGCGGACTTTACACTGACGAAGATCAATGATGCCATTATGAAGGCTTTTACTGCGACGCAGATGAGCTACAATAATGACATTATTGATCTTCTTGCGTTACGGGTAACTGCGGATTTCCAGAAAAAGGTGGAGAATGACGAGATCCACGTGGAAGACATTCAGGACAGTGTGGAGCGTGTACTGGGACAGGCCGGCTATGAAGAGGTGGCGAAAGCGTATATTCTGTACCGCAAGCAGCGGGAGAAAATGCGTGCCATGAAGTCTACCATTCTGGACTACAAGGATGTGGTCAACAGTTATGTCAAGGTGGAAGACTGGCGTGTGAAAGAGAACTCCACGGTGACCTATTCCGTAGGTGGTCTGATCTTAAGCAACTCGGGTGCGGTGACGGCGAACTACTGGCTGTCTGAAATCTATGATGAAGAGATTGCAGAGGCACATCGGAATGCGGATATCCATATCCATGATCTGTCCATGCTGACCGGCTACTGTGCCGGATGGTCCTTAAAGCAGCTGATCAAGGAAGGACTGGGCGGCATCACCGGCAAGATCACTTCCGCTCCGGCGAGACACTTATCCGTGCTGTGCAACCAGATGGTAAATTTCCTGGGGATCATGCAGAACGAATGGGCGGGAGCACAGGCATTTTCTTCCTTTGATACCTATCTTGCCCCATTTGTAAAGGTAGATAATTTAAGCTATCCCGAAGTGAAAAAATGCATCGAAGCATTTATTTACGGTGTCAATACCCCCAGCCGCTGGGGCACACAGGCTCCTTTTTCCAATATTACACTGGACTGGACGGTGCCCGATGATCTGGCAGAGCTGCCGGCGCTGGTAGGCGGTGTGGAGATGGATTTCAAATATAAGGATTGTAAAAAGGAAATGGACATGGTCAACAAGGCGTTTATCGAGACCATGATCGAGGGCGATTCCAACGGCCGTGGTTTCCAGTATCCGATCCCGACTTATTCCATCACAAAGGATTTTGACTGGTCCGACACCGAGAACAACAGACTGTTATTCGAGATGACCGCAAAATACGGTACACCGTATTTTTCCAATTATATCAATTCTGACATGCAGCCCAGTGATGTCCGCAGTATGTGCTGCCGACTGCGTCTGGATCTGCGGGAACTGCGCAAGAAGACCGGAGGATTCTTCGGTTCCGGCGAGAGCACCGGAAGCGTGGGCGTTGTCACCATCAATATGCCCAGAATCGCATATCTGTCTGCCAATAAGGACGAGTTTTACGCAAGACTGAACCACATGATGGACATTGCAGCCAGATCCCTGAAGATCAAGCGCGGTGTCATTACGAAGCTGCTGAACGAGGGACTGTATCCCTATACCAAGCGGTATCTGGGAACCTTTGAGAATCATTTTTCCACCATTGGTCTGATCGGTATGAATGAAGTGGGCTTAAATGCCAACTGGCTGAGAGCGGATATGAGCGATCCCAGGACCCAGGAGTTCACCAAGGAAGTACTGAACCATATGAGAGAGCGTCTGTCGGATTATCAGGAGCAGTACGGAGACCTCTACAATCTGGAGGCGACCCCTGCGGAGAGTACCACGTACCGTCTGGCAAAGCACGACAGAAAGCGCTGGCCCGGCATCAAGACGGCCGGAAAGCCCGGAGATACCCCTTATTATACGAATTCCTCCCATCTGCCGGTGGACTATACTGTGGATATTTTCGATGCACTGGATATTCAGGATGAATTGCAGACCCTGTATACTTCCGGCACAGTGTTCCATGCATTCCTGGGAGAAAAGCTTCCCGACTGGAAGGCATCGGCTTCTCTGGTACGCGCCATAGCTTCCAATTACAAGCTGCCCTATTACACCTTGTCTCCGACTTATTCCATCTGTAAGGAGCATGGTTATCTGGCAGGCGAAGTGAAGGTATGTCCTCACTGTGGGGCGAAGACCGAGGTCTACAGCCGTATCACCGGTTACTATCGTCCGGTACAGAACTGGAATGATGGTAAGCTACAGGAATACGCCAACAGAACAGAGTATGATATTGCCCATTCTTCCCTGAAGCGTCCCACCAGAAGCGTGGTGACCTTGTCCAATTTTGCAGAAGAGGTGGATGTAAAAGTGGAGCAGCCGCAGAACATCAAGTATCTGTTCACCACCAAGACCTGTCCAAACTGTAAGCTGGTGAAGGAATATCTGAAAAATGTACCCTACGTGACCATCGATGCGGAGGAGAATATGGAGCTGGCAAGACGTTACGGTGTAATGCAGGCACCGACTCTGGTGGTGGTAAACGGTGACAGCCATAAAAAGTATGTAAATGCTTCAAATATCAAGAAGTACGTTGACCAACTGACATTAGTTGGGGTAGAATAGAAACAGGTCAGGAGGCATCGCCCGAAGGCGGTGCCTTTGCTGTGTAATAATATAAATTCAAAGGCAGATCTATTGCAGAACGGAGGAAATATGATCAACAAACTGATCACTCGAATCAAAGAAACCAACGCACCGATCGTGGTAGGACTGGATCCTATGATGAAATTCGTGCCGGAATATATTAAGAAAGCAGCATTCACTGAATACGGTGAGACACTGGAAGGTGCTGCAGAGGCCATCTGGCAGTACAATAAGGGGATTGTGGATGCTATTTATGATTTAGTACCCGCTGTGAAGCCTCAGGTGGCAATGTATGAGCAGTTCGGTATTCCCGGCATGGTGGCATTTAAGAAGACTGTGGATTATTGTAAGGAAAAAGGCCTGATCGTCATCGGCGATATCAAGCGCGGCGATATCGGATCCACTTCCGAAGCATACGCGGTAGGACATCTGGGCAAAGTACAGGTAGGCAGCAAGAGCTATTACGGTTTTGATGAAGATTTTGTAACCGTGAACCCTTATCTGGGATCCGACGGTGTAAATCCTTTTGTGAAGATCTGTAAGGAAGAGAAAAAAGGTATTTTCGTACTGGTGAAGACTTCCAACCCCAGCAGCGGCGAGTTCCAGGATCAGCTGGTGAACGGCAGACCTCTGTATGAGCTGGTAGGAGAAAAGGTAGCAGCCTGGGGAGCTGACTGTATGGGTGATTCCTACAGCTATGTAGGAGCTGTCGTAGGAGCAACCTATCCTGAGCAGGGAAAGGTACTGCGTAAGGTAATGCCCAAGGCATTTATTCTGGTGCCCGGTTACGGTGCGCAGGGCGGTAAAGGCGCAGATCTGGTACATTTTTTCAATGAGGACGGACTGGGGGCCATTATCAACTCTTCCCGTGGTATCATTGCCGCATACCAGCAGGAGAAATACACACAGTTTGGCGAGCAGAATTATGCAGATGCTTCCCGTGCGGCAGTACTGGATATGCGTGAAGATATCGCACAGGCGCTGGCAGCACGCTAGGCAGAAGACAGCTACTATTCAGAGTCTCATTCGCAAAATCGTCTCTTTGAGACTTTGCTTTTGGCTCTGAATAGTTATAAATGTATGGGGTGTCCACAAGCGGACAGATGGGAGAACAGAGGATGAAAGAAAAGTTATATATTACCTTCCACTCGGAGGATGATATCAGACATTTTGTAGATACCTGCAACGAATTCGACGATGCAATCGACATCCGTATTCAGAAGATGGCAATGGATGCAAAGTCACTTTTGGGAATGCTCCTGATGAAGACGGAGGAACCGCTGGAGATCGAATATGCCTGCTATGATGATGAAGACAATTACGAAGAATTCAAGCAGGCCATCCTGGAAAAATACGACGTAAAAGTCGTACAGGCTACGGAAAAGCAGGCAGAAGATAAAATTGTTTGAAAAAATTGAAAAATTCTATTGACATTTTCGCCCGCAGCAGTTACAATACATACTGTTGCAGGCGAAAACCTGTAAATGAAATGTACGTGTAGCTCAGCTGGATAGAGCGTCTGGCTACGGACCAGAAGGTCGTGGGTTCGAATCCTGTCACGTACATCCTAAGCCCCGGAGATGATGTCTCCGGGGTTTTTATATTTTCCTATGAAATTATTTTTGTATCTCAAAACGAACACCGGCGCTTCTGGGATCAGAACGCAGCTGGAGAGATATTGAGATACAAAACGTATTGTATCTCATTTTAACTGCAGATTACCAGGATCCGGAAGATCTATTGAGATACACGTTTCCGGGCATCTTCCAAAATCTTGCCAACAGAACTATCAAATTCTTTAATGAGAGAGTTAATATGTAAAGCAACCTGCACCATAGGCGCCAGCTTACGGAGCTTATCATAGCAGCTATTATAGTCGGCCTGTAGATCTTCGATCCGATCATCCAACATTTTAAGAGTTTCCTGTCTCCTGGCTTCGGACTCTTTGGCATCAATGATGATGTTCTCAAACTTTTGGTTAAAGCCATCACCGGGAGCCTGCATGATGTAATCATATACAGGTTGAGATAACCGGATAGATTTATTAATACACTTCTGATAGTTACGAGGATTATATAACATAACGCACCTCCATTAAAATTTACATCGACAAATTAACTCGGGGTGATCAACATGAATATAAAATTTCTTAATTCGTGATAAAGAAATATCCATGGGCACATTTCCGACAATGGAAATATAAGCTTTTGAATAACTACAACCAGTATGGAAATACAATTTTGAAAAACTATACTTACAAATACGGTCACCATAGTCAACCTCAATATAATTCATATATCCGCTCCTTCAATAAGCTTTCACAAAGAATATAGGATCCAGATGATAAATATTGTTACAAAACCGCAGATTATCAGCCAGATGTAAATATCCCTGAGTAGTCTCTATGGAACTATGGCCCATATACAACCGCAGGATCTCCAGATTACCACCGCCAAGACAGAAACTGGTACCGAATGTGTGCCGGAGCAGATAGGGAAACAACCTGATAATTCCGGATGATATTTTCAAGCGATCAATCACACACTTCAAAGCATTACCGGTAAGAGGATCACCATTCTCAACACAGAATACATATTCATGACTACAATCAGGACGCTTTTCTAACCAATACTGCAGATACTTCTTTACAGTCCGACCCATAGGAACAATTCTGCTTTTTCCACCTTTTGAAAAATGGATCACAAAATAACCTTCAGAGAAATGTAAGTCCTGGATCTTCAGACGGACAACTTCTCCCGGACGCATACCGGCATCCAGTAAGCAATGGATCATAGCAAGGTTCCGGCATCCATACGTACTGTTAATGCTATAACAGGAATCAATAATATTCACCTCGTCAACGGTAAGTGGTTCTACTATCCGGCCGTAAGCTTTGGGAAGCTTTAAATGCTCCGAAGGATTCACTTGACAATATCCATTCTCAATACAAAACATCCAGAAACACTTCATATCTTTCAGATAATCTTTCCGGGTTCTGGCAGAGATCTTTCTGGGTTCCTTTGCCTTGAAATTCGGATTGTTATCATTCCGGATCTTATTTTTAAGGTAGATAGAATACTGGTTTATATCCAACTTTTCGATTTCCTCCAGAGAGATCTGCGAGGGATCCTTTTGGAGCCGATCGGAAACAAAATCAAAAAAGTATCTGAGATTGTTCCTATAGTTCTTAACAGTTTTATCAGAGCAGTAGGTTTCGCGATCATTCAGAAATAAGTCGCGGGCTTCAGTAAGTACCATATTTGCCTCCTCCGGTTATGGTAATGTGACCATTAATCTTATCCTGTTGGATCTGTAGACCGTCAGAGTCGGCCTGAGCAAGTAGTTCCCCCAGTCTCCAACGGGAATACATATTTTCTTTAGCTGACAACCGAAGCCGATTCACTTCCTGATTCAGATAATAAAGATTCAATCTCCACACCTCTCTTTCAGATCCTTTAATTGTTGTTCCAGATCATTACATTTACTGCGAAGTTCCCGGAGTTGTGTCCACAAGTCCATAGTAGCTTCCTGATCTTGCATGGAACGATTCTCCAGATAATAACAACCGGCAATTATTAAGCTTATGATAATAGCTGTGACACATATACAGATACATATTCCCATACGCCATGATCCTCCAAAACAAAATAAATAAAAATAGCTAAATTAGCATAAAAAATAAACAAAAGAATACCCTCAACATCTCCCCAAAGATGAAGGGAATCCATCGTACCGACCAAAGCCAAAGACCAGATTAAGAAGTAATAAAAAATCAAATAAGTTTTCATCGTACGCCTCCTATTATGTATCTCAAATTTGCTCCAGATTTCCAGGATCAGGAAGATCTTTTGAGATACCTAGAATAATTCCGACACACATGCAGATACAAATTCCCATATGTCGTGATCGTCCGGTACTCCATAAAAAACAACCCTTCTAAAAATGACAAAATAAAAATACAAGGATAAAAATAGCAACTACAACAGGTGCAGGACCATCGACCATAAAAGCAAAATACAAAGAAAGCAATGTTGCAAAAATAAAAAATATTATAAAACAAACAAATAACATATATCGCTCCTCCTTAATGTATCTCATTTTTGCTGAAGGCTTCCCGGATCCGGAAGATCTTCCGAGATACATTTATACATTGAACTCAAACACAGACACCCGGTTCGAGTAGTTGGGAACATCCACCTTGTAGGTTTTTATGCAGTCTATTGACAAATACACACCGAACTTGTATTCTACAAATTGTAGAGCATCCATCAAGTTTTTAGGTTCACAGAAACCAAGGGTTCTCTCAGGCAGATCAAGGTTTTTAGTAACAAGATAACGCTGCTTACCGAAAGTACATTCGCACAAATCCTTTGTTATGTACTTGACGATATAGGAAACAGCTTTGTAAGTATCAGTAATCTTTGTTGCAGTAGTGTATCCGTTTCTATATTCTTTGATGTTATATATGTACTCACCGTCTGGATAGCTTGTCCTTAAGTATTCGCCATAATACTTGTTCGGGACAGGCTCTCCTTTTTTATTGAGCATCAATTCACCATTCTTCTTTTTGCGAAACTTCTGATTATTTACTGCTTTTTCAAATGTCAATTCATCAACGTTTGAGACCAGCGCGTGAAAATGCCAGGCACCGGACTCATGCTGCTCCGGTACGATCAGTGCCTTCAACTTCGGGCATTTCTTTTTGATGTTGTGAAACCAGTTCGATACCTTCTTTTTCGATTCCGAAAAATTAAATTCATCGAAATGATCCACTGGATCAAAAGTCAAAGTAAAGAACCATTCCCATTTATTGGCTCGGCCGTAGTCGTAGATCATACGCTTTGACCGGTTCAGTGATGAGATCAGCGACCGCTCTTTACGGCTGGCAGCTTCCTCTGGAGAGATATATTCCTCCTCCAGATCAGCAGCTTCGTCAATCTCCTCATCTACTTCTGACCCTATTTCTGTAACCTGCAAAGGATCATATGACATATCAAACGGTGAGGATTGTTTTAATTCGATCCATTTGTCAATGTCAAATTCCTCTTCATCCTCATCGTAGTCAGTGGTATGTAGATCTGGATAATTATATGGTCGCCAATAGTCCTCTTTTGTTCTGATTGCCCGATGGTAATACGTCAACTGAAAAGTACCGTTTTTATACTTTTTGAGTCTGACGTTATATGCCATATAAATTACCTCAATTTTACAAAACTACCCTAATTGTGTTGCTATTGTCAAGTAAAGGGAACGGGATCGCCTGCGGCGACCCGTTCCGGCAACACAACCGGCAAAATTCGGTTCGCCTGTTGCGCGTGACACGAGGTCACGCGCAACCAGCCAAACCTCGATATTTAATTTTTCATAGTTTGATCTGCATATTGTAGTTGTCTTTATAGAACTTCTCCAACTTCTCCCGCCACGACTTCATCTCCCAGTCGAAGTCCAGCGGGATGAAGTTGGTATCGTAATAGACATCCTCAAATAATGCAGCGTTTTTCTCTACCACAAAATCCGTATATTTCCCGGTGTTGAGATAGAGAAAACGATAGTGAATATATGTAGATGAACTCTTGACCAGAACCACCACATTCATCTGGTTACGGATCCGGTTATAGACCATCTGCGCATCTATGCTGGTAAAGACGAACAGACAGTTCTGCTTTCCCAGAGTATTAATAAAAATACTGATATCCTTAAGCTTCCGGTAGTCCTGAGCATCACAGCCATTATAAATCTCGTCGATCAGCACGACCTTCGGCGAGAGATCCAACGGCAGCTCATCCATGGAATTTACAAACCGGAACTCAGGATCCCGGGGAGAATATAAATTCGTGTACACCGGCAAATAGATCCCTTGCTGCTTACAGGCCTGTTGTAAACCCTTTACCAGCTTGTAAGCAATCAGAGTCTTACCGCTACGTTGCACACCATAAATACCAACGATAGCTCCGGGCATCTTCGAATACCTCCTTCTTTTATTAGCAGCTTCCGCAATCACGGACTCATAGACATCGAATTGCGATTTGAAAATGCACAAATCAAAATTCGATACCTATAAGCTCATGATTGCTGGACTGAGAGTATACTTCCCAACTGCCGTGTGAACTGTAGCGAATCGATGTACGGTTCAACATCGCGCACTCCTACCCCCGGACAGCTGAGGAAGTCCACGGGCACTTCAAGGCACCCCCCTATGTGGGGGGAGAAGTCCCCTGAATACTGAGGGGATAACCGCGCGCGGAACCGTGAGCTTGTGTGGGATACTGTTTAAGACACAATACACACAGTCGGGCTGAACCTCTTCGAGGCTTCACCCTTGCCACAAAAGCGCGAATGACGTAGTTTTTTAAGGGCAAGGGCATTACCAAAGAAAAAGGGATGGGTGAGACACAGGGCGGCAGTCACCGACTATATCTGCAATATTGGCTGCGCAGGTTCCCAAAAGGGCATTAACATCTTCGCATATCGGGAAAGGGGAAAGGCATCCCCTATCCCGATAAAACACGCGCAGATCAAGGGCATTCTTGTGGGTGAAACCCTCTACTCCTGCTGCACATCCGTCACGTTGTTGAGGGTCGATACTTTGATACCGCGCAAGTACTCGTTCTGGGTATATGCACTCAGCAGATTCTGGAGCACTTTGGAAGAGAGCAAGCCCAAGTTCTTATTATGAGCCATGACCTTATCGAAAGATTCAAACATGGCCCTCATATCAGCAAGATCGTACTTCTCGATAAAATAGAAAGCCTGAAAAAGTAGATGCTGTTGAACGTTATCGTATATAGGCAGGATCTCATAAATAGACCGTATGGGATCATTGCTCGTATTCCCAGCGGACATACCGTCCAGAATCGCCTGAAAGTCAATACCAGCCATAACGCACTCCTTTCTTGTATCTCAAAGTCAAGACTGCAGCACAACGGATCAGCAGCTGCAGCAAGAAAGCATGAGATACATTTACTTTGTAAATATAATTAACACTGACAGGATGATATTTATGATTGCGAAAATCTTCACGGAATTATCTTTCCGGAAGAAGTTTCCGAACATAATATTACTCATCCTGGCTTTGTCCTGAAGGAACTCAAGATCCTGACTGGTGGCAGTTACCACCAGATCGGGGCCGAGAGGAGTACACTCCGCTTCCTCCAGTAAAACATGATATTTGTTGTTGAATTCGTGGAAGTTCTTTGCAGAACGAACTCCGGAGTCAGTAATCATATAGATCATCAGCTTCGCCATCCTTTCACAAAAGTTAGAGCAGACCGAACCAGTACATCCACATTAACGATAATGTAAATGCCAAGGCACACACCAAACACAGCAGCATAATTAAATGCCTCAAATTCCATAGCATACAAAACTATGCACCTCCTAACGGGTCTTACTAACAATGCGCAGCTTGCAGAGATCACTGGCAGCGCTGATAGCTTCCAGTGCGACATTCACACAAAAGACGGCAGCAAAGAAGTAAGCAGACCACATAAGTAATTCCATAATGAACACCTCATATCGACCTATTTTTTCTTAAAAATAAGTAAAAAAAGAAGGGCTATCACGATAGCCAGCGCATACTGGATAAACTCCAGACGACTCAGTAACTCATTTTCATAACGGGTAACATAGACAGGGGACTCCATAAATTCCTCGTAAGTATCATAGACCGGAAAGAGATCCTCTGAATAAGCTGCCACCGCGGTTCCGGGAACGAGTATTACATCATTCCCGGATACAGTGGTTACAGCAGATTCAGAAACAGAATCCGGATCAGATACCTCATCAACAGCCGGAAGATTCTTCTGGAGTGCCTCCGATGATATCTTTTCCTCCACATCTACACCTCCATCAGAGACGGACACCGCCGGAGAATGCATTCTTCAGCGCGTAGATGATGGTAAAGCCAAGGCTAAAGCCGGCAGAGATGTAAACTAACGGCATCATAGAGCCTGTGATGACGTTGGTATAGTTAAACATCTGAGAGGGGTCGAAATTCAGCTGCAAAGTAGCAGCGCCGGCAGATTCCGCTGCCATAATAGCGTTAGTTAAAAACGGCATACCACATACCTCCTTTTAAAAGCATGATTTACAGTTACATTTATATAAATGGCCAATTTATATCTATTTTGTTAATTTGAACAAGAGAGAGCTTATGTTCTCCTTAATGCTATAACCAGTAATCTGGGAAATCAAAGCGTCTATAGCTTCATACAGTTTGGTAACCAACACATAAATCGTCCACAGGCACCCAAACAGTACAGTCAGGTAAATCATATAAAAAGCTACATCACCGACTAGGTACCGGAATGTACTAATCGCTTCCACCACCGGCATTCCAGTAAACTGACTGGTACCGTTTGTGTCAGCCATATCAATGATCATAGCGTCGAACTCCTGCAGCGTGGTGTACAGCGTATGCAGGGCGGAGATCACAGAGGTGATCATGTCCAGGATAGACTGGAAGAAGCTTCCAATCTTACCCGGGATATCAAGGGGAGTACTAACGAGTAAATCTTCTGGATTCATCACTTACCACCTCCTGACGGTATATGTATCTTATAGGCATAGCCACGGAGCAGCTTCACGACTCCGAACACCATAAGGATATAAACGAGTCCCATCATAAAATCGTAGATAGATAAACCAATACCGGTGATCTCGATCTGTTTCAGAAAATTCAGACCCATAACCATCTCATCCGGCAGGAACCCGGGTGATGCTTCGATTTTGAAAATGTTTATGATAAACTGCAGGCAATGAATAAATATCTTGAGCAGCAGTATCAGTATCATGATCAGGTAGATCAGACCGTTTAACAATGACAACAGATTAAACTTGGAACCACCGCCGGAACCGTCACCACCGGGATCCTCACCGCCGGGATTCGAAGGTTCCAAAAGAGAACCGGGATCAACCAGGGCATCCAGTATCTTATCAAGATAACCTTGCAGATTCGCCCAGGAAGGCAACGCACCCAGCAAGGACTGGATCGCACCCAGGGGATCCGCAAACACCTGCAGCATGGCAGAGGGCAGACTGGCTATATTACCAAGTACCAGCTGCACCTGTTCCGGGAAGATCTCTATGATCCGGAGGACTCCGTTATACAGATTGCTGATACCGGTACTGATCGCACCTAAAGGATCCTGAAAGAACCCATACACAGCAGCCGGGAGAGCCTGGATCAGGGCATTCACCTGGGGAAACATTTCAAGAATACCGGTAATACCATTTGTAATATTCTGTATGGGATGAGAAAAGAAATCCCATATTCCGGAAGCTATCGCATTGATCGCCGAAAGGATCAAACCGAGAATACCGGAATAATTCGTATCCGTTCCGGGATCTGGAGCAGCAGACGGTTCCGGATCAGGAGCAGCTGTAGGCTCCGGAGCAGGATCCGGCTGTGCTTCTGCCAATGCTTCCGCAACAGCAGCCTTAACAGCAGCGATCATCTCAGCATTATTCGCTTCCTTGTCCGTTCCGGTGGCTTCTACACTATTTGCAGCTTCCTTCATAGCATTGTTCATAGCAGGAACCTTTGCAGGATCCAGCTTTGTTCCAGATAAGTTCTCCAGAGTATCTGGAGCTGCTGCGGTCATGGAATGGTAATCATAAGGCGTACCATTCAAAAGACTAGAAGAATCAACACCAGACAAACCATTGTTAATATACGAATTAAAAAAATTTTTCAAAGAATCAGACGATTTAAAAAAAGGAATATTTGTAACTAAGCTACAATTATCGTTTAAATAAAAACCACCTAAACTGGCGGTACTAACAGAACCATCAGATAAATTAGTTATAACACAAGGAAAAGAACTTCCATTAGTGTATAAGCTAGAACCTGAAATACTTACCAAATTGAGAGAAAAATAGTCACTATCACCAGATGAAAATTGATAAACAAAAGAATAAAATTGATTCTCAGAATTCAAATAAGGATCCGGAGTAATAACATAAGTTTTATTATCTTTTTTTATAGAAAATCGTGCAGAACCAGTTTTTAAATAAGAATAATCAAATACTGGTAAATTAGAATTATAATCACCATAATACTTCGCCGGCTCCACCTCCGGCACAGCATTATTCTGCACATACTCGAGAAAGTCAGCGACAGTTCTCTGGAACTGCATATCCGTACCCATAGCAAAAGAACGAATTGCCCTTTTCGGAATATTCGGATTAAGATCCGTACCATGTCCGGGGCCCGGAATAGAAGAAGGAGAGGGGGACGCACTGGGATCAGGAGACGGAGTAGGAGTAAGGCCACCGGTAAGAACACGGTACTTTGCAAATTCTCCTTCGTTTGGTCTGACTTTCAGCTTACCAGCACCGACAGCAGACTCCCAGATAGCATCAAACTCTTCACGAGTCATAGCTGTACCATCAGGTCCATAAATAGTGAACTCCTTGAAAGGATCATAAGTAAGGCCATCGATGAACTGAATGAAAGCTTCAAAGATAGACATGCCTTTAGAGTAATCATCCAGTCCTTCCTTCATACCGGATGCAATGGAGATCGTCTCAAAGATGTTATAAAGCATCATCACGAACTCGACACTCGTCTCCGTAGATACAGCAACAGACGAAGCCTGAGCAGTCAAAGACATAGGGCCGGAGACAACGCTAGTTACAAATATCACCACCGCCAGCACAAGCGGAACAATTCTCTTCTTGAGTTTCTTTAACATCTCCATAGATCACATCTCCCTCCGGCATCAGCTGCTCACAAGCAGCAAAGATATCATCACGCCGATCAGCAAAGTCACGACAGCAGTTAAGCGGATACTGCTCATTCTGCATCAGACAGTACTTACATACTTTAGAATCGAAATAAACTACCATAGCATCACCTGGTAATTACAACTTCTACACAGCCACCACCACCGGGCAGGATAGAACGAACGATAGAATACATAAGTTCTTCAGGCACATCAGCCTGCTCACCAAGAAATATCACATCAGTCACCTCACCGGTGCTGTCATAATCAATACCTTCACGGATGGTAATCCCATTCGCATACAGAACTTTAAGCAAAGCAATCAGATACATAGGACACCTCCTACATCGGAATCCGGCTGAACACCAGATGCATTACTAAGTAAAACATCAATATAATCGAGAGCCTCTTCTGCACTATGCAACAGTGGAGTTTTTAAGGTTACATCATCACTGTAAACGTTATCCTTACTGGCATGAATATCATAACCAATGAAAACTTCACCACTGCAGGTGTATCTGGAGCATCTGACATGTAAAGACCATGGAAAAACAGACACACGATTACCAGAAATATCAGTTAATACAACAGAATGCGACATCAAAGTTCCTCACTTTCTTCTAAAAAGGGATACCGGATGCAGGTAGGGCTGCACCCGGCATAAAAAGGGGAATGTTACCGGTCACGCTTTGCCTTAATGCGATCAACGACAACGGTAACCGATACGCAGAAACTGAAAACCAACATAAAAAATACAACTACAGCAGCCATAATGTACCTCCGATTTATTTGCCAGTTAATGATTTTTTAAAAGTGAAGCTGTTGGCAACGACCATTGCCACACCGTCCTTATTGATCCGGACATCCAGATCGGCTTCATAGACACCGGGTACTTCAGGAAAATCATTGAAACTATTAAAACCAACGCGGGCTTTCGCCAGCTTGTATCCCTTTTGCTGATCTTCAGCATAAGGGGTGAGAGAGTTGGTCATAAGGTAACGAACAGATGTACCTTCATTAACTTCTCCGGTTTCAGTATCCGTCATGGAATACTGCATTGCATTGAGGACGATTACCTCTTTTTTTAATAAGTCCATACTTTACCTCCGTAAAATGAGAGACGCACGCAATTTTGATGCATTTTAGAAAAAATGATGTTATAATAAAAGTTAAAAAATAATTGCGAAAGCGTCGATTTGTATTTACAAGACAAATATAAACCCAAATATGAAATTAGTCAACAAGAAATGATTAAATATATGAAATTAAAATAGGAGAGTGGCATGGCTGTAATAGATAATATTATCAGGATAATGAATCAAAAAGGCATTACAGCATATAAACTGGAGAAAGAAACTGGGATAAATGCAGCAACTTTCACACATTGGAAAAGTGGAACACAACCATCAGCAGACAAATTAGAAAAAATAATTGAATATATGAAAGTATCTCCGAATGAAATATTCGGCTATCAATCCGATTCATTTTTAACCGAGAACGAACAGGAGCTCCTGGAGCAGTTCAGAAAATTATCTGAACGGGATCAGATAAAATTTATAGGGAGAATAGAGGAATTCACAAAAGAAAGGGGAAATCAAAATGAATGAAACAGTATTCGGATACTTAATGGTGGCAGTAATTATTTTAATTGTGATAATTACAGGTAAAATACATGATTATAAACACCCCAAACCAAAGATAAAAGAAAAGCCTGTCAAGCCGGTGATATCGAAAGATCCGGTAATTGATGAAACACCAATTAAGCTGAACGAGGACCCCAGATACAAAGACTACATCAATGCCCAGTGGGACGAAATGAACAAATAGTGACATACGTATGAGCCATACGGTCACTTCCTTATATTATATCGACCTAGATAGCTACGGACCAGAAGGTCGTGGGTTCGAATCCTGTCACGTACATCGTAAGCCCCGGAGATGATGTCTCCGGGGTTTTTATTTACGCGAGCAACGAGCCAAAGTCCGTGCTTGCACGAGACCTTGGCGA
>ERZ827043.1878-NODE-1878-length-19734-cov-3.489202_pt1 | contig 19734 bp, 19 predicted proteins | sample MGYA00519923_ERZ827043 | MGnify/ENA primary metagenome ERZ827043 (study PRJEB31778, sample SAMEA3449251) | human gut metagenome | biome: human gut; feature: human-associated habitat; material: faeces | place: United Kingdom | collected 2010/2012 ...
GGTGCAGGGCGCGCCCTCGGCCGACCTGCGCTTCGGGCACGACGGCAACCTCATGCCGCTGACCTGCCTGATGGCGTTCGACGGCTGCACGGCCGAGGTTTCCGACCCGGGTCTGATCGCGGACGCATGGCGCGATTACCGTATTTCACCGATGGCGGCCAACATCCAGATGATCTTTTACCGGAAAGAGGGGACGGCGGACATCCTGGTCAGGATACTCCACAACGAACATGAAATGTATCTTCCGCTCGCCTCCGCAAGGCCGCCGTACTACAAATGGGATGACCTGCGGGCCTTCTACCACCGAAGGATCGCCGAAGCGAAAGGCACGGCCGCGGAACCGCCGTCAGCAGGTGCGCTCCAGGCTCCCGGAGCATAACCGGCAGCAGGGCTTCCGATCCGGGAGGCCCGACGTATCCAACGAAGGGGAGGGGGCTTTATAAAGCCTCCCTTTCCCGTAGCGCGTTGCATTATTCTTACTCTCCGATTTTCAGATCAGCCCTTAAAACCCGTCCGCTCAGGGTCGATAAAGAAATCGTAATTACCTGAGCTTCGGACAACCGGGAGTTTCCGTCTGAAAAATCGAGTCGTAAAAACCCGTCCTGCAACAATTCCATATCTGCGGCAGTCAGTTCATCGGCATGTTTACGGATATGGGTCAATCCACCCTTTGCATGATCTTTCAATGTCGGCGCAAAAGAGTAAGCCGTGAAATAGCACAAGTCATTCAACGTACTTCCGGCGGAATGCCCCTCGCCCCATGAAATACTGCTCCTGATTTCGATCCCGGTAAAATTTTCCGCATAGCTTACGTAGTTTCCTACGGTATATCCGAAATCTACCGTGATATAATCGCTGAAATCATCGTTGTGCTTAACAGCCAGCTCCTTGAACTTAGCGACCTCCGAAGCATTTTCCGACGTTATACCATATTTCTTACCGGAGAAATACAACTCCAGGGTCGTTGCATTCAGTTGCCGGACATACATCTTTTCGACCTCCAAATAAGCGTCGACCAGATACTCCTTATAAATCCGGTATGTTCCGGTGTCGTTATTATTTTCAGAGGAGTCGCACCCGGAAAACAAAGGGATCATCATCAGAATATTACAATATAATAACCATTTCATATGAATCATCTTTGGTATTGAATAAGTTTTTTTATCTTTCCACAAACTATTCCGGATTATTGTGCGACTAACTCCGTAATAGCCGTTCCATTACAACCTCCCGGGCCATAATGAAAATCAGATTTAAATGCCAGCCATAATATTTAATATTTTAATATATACACCCAAATATAACAAAAACAAAAACACTCCTCCCGAGAAATATATAGATTCTGCAGGGTAACAGACAAAACAACCGCGGAATCAATATAAAAGGGGGCTTTGCAAAGCCCCCCCCTTTACATTGCCGGCCGGAACCGGACTATCCCTTGATAGCTATGCCTTTGCCGAGTTTTTTCTCGATCTCCTCCTTCGGGAGAGGACGGGTGCAGAAGAACCAGTCGTAGCATTTTACCCCTTCGGGCTGGTCGTCCATATCCTCGCCCTGCATCGGGACGATCACCTCGTCGCCCGGACGCCAGTCGGCCGGCATGGCGACCCCGAATGCGTCGATGGACTGCAAACCCACCAGGACACGCTTTATCTCCTCGAAATTGCGTCCCAGAGCCAGCGGATAGTAGATCATCGCGCGCAGTTTGCCCTCGGGATCGACGAAGAATACGGCACGCACGGCTGCCGTCTGGCTTTCACCGGGCTGGATCATGCCGTAAAGGTTCGCCACCTTCATCGACACGTCGTCGATGATCGGGAACTCGACCTTGATATCCTTCATGCCCCGGTATTCGATCTTCTCACGGATCGTACGCAGCCATGCGATATGGCTGTTGCGGCTGTCGACCGACAATCCGATCAGTTCGCAGTTCAAAGCCCTGAATTCGGCCGTACGGGCACCGAACGTGAGCACCTCGGAGGTGCAGATCGGCGTAAAGTCGGCGGGGTGGCTGAACAGGATCACCCATTTGCCCTTGTAGTCGGCGGGAAAGCTGATCTTTCCCCGTGTTGTCATCGCTTCGAATGCCGGGACGGGTTCCCCCAGGCGCGGCAGTTGCTGTTCGTTCTTTTCCATAATCCGAAATATTAGTTTTATGCCGGGGCCCGCAAAGTCGGTGCCGATGGATGCGAACCGGGGATCTTTCTACTAAATTACGGTTTTTACAGGAATAGTCCTAATCCGGAACCCTCTGGTTTGCGCGGAAATACGGAAGCGTATACACAAACGGCGCTTTTGGGTAGGGCACGGCTTCCCCGGACGATCGCGGCGTCCGGAAAGGACATCGCACCGATGGGGGGGGGAACCGGAATACGGGGGCAGGCTCAGCCAACGGGGGTGGAAAGCGAGTGACGGGAAAAACACGGCGGACAGGCAGAAGGGACGGGCAGAAGGAACCAGGAACAGGAAACAGAAAACAAGATTAAAAAACGAACAAAGGAAATACCACAAGACGAACGGAAGGAACAGAGGCGGAAAAACGGGTGGTTCCTTCCCTGCCAAATAGAAAAAAGCGGCGACCTTCCGGCCTGCCGCTCTTTTCTTCGGGAACCCATCGGAACCCGGATCCGTCAGCGTACCTTACGGATGATCTCGCCGCCGTGGCGGATCGCCTCCTCGTTGGCGGGAAGCATCTTCCACGCACGTTCGGGCAGCGACTTCTTGAGGCCGACCATCACGTTCTCCATCTCGACGACGGGGCGCACCTTGAGGTACCCGCCCAGAATCATCGTATTGAACAGCTTGGCCTGTCCCATCCGGGCGCATTCGGCCGTGGCGTCGATCGCATAGACCTCGATGTCCTCGCGCACGGGATGGCGCGTGATACCGTTCGTATCGTAGATCAGGATGCCGCCGGGCCTGACCATCGGCTCGAATTTCTCCATCGACTGCTGGTTCAGGATGATGGCCGTATCGAACTCGTGGGCGATCGGCGAAGAAATCTTCCTGTCCGAAAGGATTACCGTCACATTGGCCGTACCGCCGCGCATCTCGGGGCCGTACGAGGGCATCCACGTGACTTCGAAGTCCTGCATTACGCCCGAGTAGGCCAGTATCTTCCCCATCGAGAGGACGCCCTGGCCCCCGAACCCTGCGATAATTAAAGTCTCTTTCATAGCATCCCTTATTTTACGTCCTTGATATCGCCCAGCGGATAGTAGGGCAGCATGTTCTGTTCGAGCCACTCGTTCGAGGCCACGGGCGAGAGTTTCCAGCCGCTGTTGCAGGTCGAAACGACCTCCACGAGCGAAAAGCCCTTGCCGGCCATCGAATTTTCGAACGCCTTGCGGATCGCACGCTTGCACTTGCGCACGTTGGCGGGCGTATGCACGCTCTGGCGCGTGATGAAGGTGGCACCGTCGAGGTGCGCCATCATCTCGGCGATCTTGTAGGGATAGCCGTTCAGGCGCGGGTCACGGCCGTAGGGCGTCGTCGCGGTCTTCATACCCAGCAGGGTAGTCGGGGCCATCTGGCCGCCCGTCATGCCGTAAATGGCGTTGTTGATATAGATCGCCACGACGTTCTCGCCGCGTGCGGCCGCGTGGATCGACTCCGCCGTGCCGATGGCCGACAGGTCGCCGTCGCCCTGGTAGGTGAAGACCAGATTGCCGGGATAGAGCCTCTTCACGGCCGTAGCTACGGCCAGGGCGCGTCCGTGGGCGGCCTCGATCCAGTCGATGTCGATATAATTGTATGCGAATACGGAGCAGCCCACGGGCGAAACGCCTACGGTCTTTTCCGCGAAGCCCATCTCCTCGATGACCTCGGCGATCAGTTTATGTACCGTACCATGACTGCAGCCGGGGCAGTAGTGCATGACGTTGTCGGTAATGAGCTTCGGTTTCGCGTAAACCAGGTTTTCGTTTTTGATTTCAACCTCTGCCATAGCCTTTACTTTTTAATCAGTTTTTCCTTGAGCGCCGCGAGCACTTCGTCGGGCGCGAACATCATACCGCCCTGACGGCCGAAATGCTCGACGGGAGCTACGCCGTTCACGGCCAGCCGCACGTCCTCGACCATCTGGCCGGCATTGAGCTCGGCGGAAAGGAAGCCTTTGACACCGCGCGCGGCCAGTTCGGCAAGCGGCTTCTTGGGGAAAGGATAGAGCGTGATCGGCCGCAGCAGGCCGACCTTCAGCCCTTCGGCGCGCGCCATCTCGACCGTGGCCGAGCAGATACGGGCCGACGAACCGAACGCCACGATCACGTAATCCGCATCGTCGCAGCCGATCTCCTCATAACGCACCTCGTTCTCTTCGAGCGCCTTGTATTTCTCCTGCAGGCGCTTGTTGATGATCTCCATCTTCTCGGACTGCAACTCCAGCGACGTCACGATATTGCGCTTGCGGTCGGCAGGCTTGCCGTAGGTAGCCCACGAGCGGCACTCGGCAGCGATCTCTTCGTCGGTCTTGCGGGGACGCTGCGGCGCGAGCACCACCTTCTCCATCATCTGCCCGATCGCCCCGTCGGCGAGGATCATCGCCGGGTTGCGGTATTTGAACGCGAGGTCGAACGCCTCGGCCACATGGTCGTGCATCTCCTGCACCGAATTGGGCGCCAGTACGATCATGTGGAAATCGCCGTGGCCGCCGCCTTTGCAGGCCTGGAAATAGTCGCCCTGCGAAGGCTGGATCGTACCCAGCCCCGGGCCGCCACGCTGGCAGTTGATCACCAGGCAGGGCAGTTCCGCCCCCGCCAGGTAGCTCAGCCCCTCCGACATCAGGCTGATGCCGGGGCTCGACGACGAGGTCATCACCCGTTTTCCGGTCGATGCGCCGCCGTAGACCATGTTGATCGACGAGATCTCCGATTCGGCCTGCAGCACGACCATGCCCGTGGTCTCCCACGGCTTGAGTTCCATCAGTGTCTCCATCACTTCCGACTGGGGAGTGATCGGGTACCCGAAATATCCGTCGCAACCGTAGCGAATCGCCGCATGGGCTATCACCTCGTTGCCTTTCATCAGTTTTACCTCTTTCTCTGCCATAGCTACTCGAATTTTTGACGATAAACCGTGATGACGCTATCGGGGCAAATCACCGCACACGAAGCACACCCCGTGCAGGCATCGGGATTCACCATCCGGGATATGGGATAGCCCTTGCTGTTCACCTCTGCCGACAATTCCAGCACGTCGCACGGACACGAAGCCACACAGACCCCGCACCCTTTGCACCGTTCCTTGTCGACAACGATTGTTCCTTTTATTTTAGCCATAAGCCGTAGTATTGTTAAGTTCCTTACAAATATAAGAAAAAATCCCGGAAATTCTAAACGAATGCAACAAATCTTATCATGAAAAACGGATAAATGAAAGCAGTGCGCCCGGAATAACCCGCCCGAACGCACTGCGTACAAAATATTTCCGCCATTTTATTCCGCCTTCGGACAGGGGTTCGAAAACGCGCCGGACAGGCGGTTCCCCGAGGGTTGAATGACTTACCGGCCCCCGACCATCGCGGGGCGGTTACTCTTCGAACGAGTGGATCACCACGCCCGAGCGGAGTTTCGGCTCGAACCACGTCGTCTTCGGGGGCATGATGTTGCCCGTGTCGGCGATGTTGATGAGCTGTTGCATCGAAACGGGGTAGAGGGCGAACGCCGCCTTCATCTCGCCGCTGTCGACACGGCGTTTGAGCTCGCCCAGGCCGCGGATTCCGCCCACGAAGTCGATCCGCTTCGACGTGCGCAGATCTTTGATGTCCAGTATTTTATCCAGCACGAGGTTCGACAGCACCGTCACGTCCAGCACACCGATCGGGTCGTTGTCGTCGTATGTCCCGGGCTTGGCCGTCAGGCTGTACCAGTGCCCGCCGAGATACATCGAGAAATTATGCAGTTCGGTCGGACGGTACTCCTCCGTGCCCTTGTCCTCGACCGTGAAACTTTCGGCGAGCTTTTCGAGCAACTGCTCCGGCGTCAGGCCGTTCAGGTCTTTCACGACACGGTTGTAGTCGATGATCCGGAGCTGTCCCGCCGGGAAAGTCACGGCGAGGAAATAGCAATACTCCTCGTTGCCCGTATGGCCGGGGTTCTTTGCCTGGCACTCCTGTCCCACGCGCGCCGCGGCGGCTGTGCGGTGATGCCCGTCGGCGACATAGAGCGCCGGGATGCCCGCGAAAATCTCCGTGATACGGTCGTTGGTCTTCTTGTCGCGGATAACCCACAACTTATGGCCGAAGCCGTCGGCAGCCGTGAAATCGTATTCCGGGGCGTTGTTCTTCACCACGTCGGCCACGATGGCGTCGATCTCGGCGTTGTCGGGATAGGCGAAGAACACCGGTTCGATATTGGCCTGCTGGTTGCGGACGTGGATCATGCGGTCTTCCTCCTTGTCGGGACGCGTCAGTTCGTGTTTCTTGATCGCCCCCGAGAGGTAGTCCTCGTAATGGCAGCACATGGTCAGTCCGTATTGCGTGCGGCCGTCCATCGTCTGCGCATAGATGTAATAATACTCCCCGGGATCCTGTTCGAGCCAGCCCTTCTCACGCCATGCACGGAAATTCTCGACCGCCTTGTCGTAAACCTCCTGCGAATGTTCGTCGGCAATAGGCTCGAAATCTATTTCGGGCTTGATGATGTGCAGCAACGAGCGTTCGGTGGCCTCGGCCTTGGCCTCGGCGGAATTCAACACGTCATAGGGGCGCGACGCCACTTCGGACGCATACTGTTTCGGGGGACGTATCCCGCAAAAAGGTTTGATTTTCACCATATGAATTAATGTATTAAAGCGAAAAAGGCGGGCGCAGCCTTCGCTCCCGCCTTTCACGCACCGTTATCCGCTATTTGTTCACCTGGAACCGCGTATTGCCGTTCCTGAAAAAATCGACGATTTGGGTGGCTGCGGCCAGACCCGCGTTGATATTGGCCTCGGCGGTCTCGGCCCCCATCTTTTTGGCGGTGGCAAACACCCGCTTGCCGAATTTCTCGTCCAGCTCGGCCTGGTTCCCGGCAGCGATGTCGGTAATGTATTTCAGGTCTTCGCGTTCAGTCAGCGCACGCACGACACCCTGTTCGTCGATCACCTCCTTGCGGGCGGTGTTGACCAGCGTGGCACCCTTGGGCATCGACATCAGCAGTTCGTAGCCGATCGAGCCGCGGGTTTGCTCCGTAGCCGGGATGTGCAGCGACAGGAAATCGGCCTGCCTGTACAAATCTTCGAGGGAATCCACCTTCTTCACACCGTCGGCTTCGAACACCGCCGCATCCGTGATGAAGGGGTCGTAGGCGATGACGTTCATGCCCAGCGCCTTGCCCTTGCGCCCCACGAGTTTGCCCACATTGCCGTAGGCGTGGATGCCGAGGGTCTTGCCCTGGATCTCCGAACCCGTACCGGGCGTAAAGCGGTTGCGCGACATGAAGACCATCATGGCGAGCGCCAGCTCGGCCACGGCGTTGGAGTTCTGCCCCGGGGTATTCATCACCACGATACCGCGCGCCGTGGCGGCCGCGAGATCCACGTTGTCGTAACCCGCACCGGCACGAACCACGATTTTGAGGTTCTTCGCCGCCCCGATGACTTCGGCCGTCACCTTGTCGCTGCGGACAATGAGCGCATCGACATCGGCCACGGCGGCCAGCAATTGGGCCTTGTCGGTATATTTTTCAAGCAGGGCCAGTTCATAGCCCGCGTCCTCGACGATCCTGCGGATGCCGTCGACAGCCTCCTTGGCAAAAGGCTTTTCGGTCGCAACTAATATTTTCATACCTGTACTTTCTATCAGATGAATAAAATCGATGTCCGTGGCCGCCTTTTTCTTCGGAGTGAACGTAAAGAAATGCGCCATGGCCGTCCGTTATTTCGCGTGTTTGGCGGCGAACTCCTGCATGCACTCTACGAGCACCTCGACGCTTTCCTTCGGAAGTGCGTTGTAGCACGATGCGCGGAAGCCGCCCACCAGGCGGTGGCCCTTGATGCCCACGATACCACGTTCCTTGGTGAATTCCATGAACTCGGGAGCCAGTTCCTCGTAGCCGTCGGCCATCACGAAGCAGATGTTCATCAGCGAGCGATCCTGCTTGTCGACCGTACCGCGGAACAGCGGGTTGCGGTCGATCTCGTCGTACAGCAGGGCGGCCTTCTCCTTGTTGCGGCGGTAGATTTCGGGTACGCCGCCGATCGACTTGAGCCAGCGGAGGGTCTCCATGAGCACGTAGATCGGGAATACGGGGGGCGTGTTGAACATCGAGCCGTTCTCGACATGGGTGCGGAACGCAACCATCGTCGGCAGGTCGCGCACGACACGGTCGAGCATGTCCTCGCGGATGATGGCGAACGCCACGCCGGCCGGGGCGAGGTTCTTCTGCGCACCGCCGTAAATCATGGCGTATTTCGTAACGTCGACCGGGCGGGAAAGGATGTCCGACGACATGTCGGCGATCAGGGGCACGGGCGAAGCGAGGTCTTCGTGGTACTCGGTGCCGTAGATCGTATTGTTGGAGGTGATATGCACATAGTCCAGATCGGCCGGGATCGCGAAACCCTTGGGGATGTAGGTGAAATTGCGGTCTTCGGACGAAGCGAGCAACTCGACCTCGCCGTAACGCTTAGCTTCCTTGATGGCCTTCTTGGCCCAGACACCGGTATTCACATAGCCTGCCTTCCTGCCCAGGAAGTTGGCGGGCACTTCGTAGAAGAACGTGCTGGCACCGCCGCCGATATAGAAGATCTTGTAGTTGTCGGGGATGCCGAGCAACTCACGGAAGAGCGCGTCGGCCTCGGCCATCACGTTCTCGAAATCCTTCGTCCGGTGCGAAATCGAAAGCAGGGAAAGGCCCGAACCGTTGAAATCTACGATAGCTTTTGCTGCGTTCTGGATGACTTCGTCTGCGAGGATCGAGGGTCCCGCGTTGAAATTGTGCTTTTTCATAATATTCGGATGTGAATTTAGTGTTTCGGACTCCAGCCTGTTAGTTTACTAACACAAATATAAATAAAATATTCCGGAGAATACAACAGTTGTGCAAAACTTGTTCAAAGAAATTTCACTCGGCGTCCCGAACGCTCGGCATTTTGAATTGTTTTTATTACTTTTGCCCAAACTTAACATCCTCCGCAAATGGTAAAATCCATGACGGGCTTCGGCAAGGGCGAAGCCACGCTGCAAAATAAGAAGATCACGGTCGAAATCCGCTCGCTCAACTCCAAACAGCTCGACCTCGGGCTGCGGCTTCCGGCCGTTTACCGCCAGTCGGAATACGAAATCCGCAATATCATCACCCGTACGGTACTGCGCGGCAAGGTCGATGTCTTCGTGACCGTCGAATCGCAGACCGTGGAGACCCCGGCGCGTATTAATAAAGAGGTATTCGCCGCCTATGCCGGGCAACTGCGCGACGCGGCGCGAAACGCCCAACTCAACTATGCGGGGATCGGATGGGACAGCGCTGCCCTGCAGGCCATCATGCGCCTGCCGGAGGTCGTATCGACCGAAGCGGAGAGCATCTCCGACGAGGAACACGCGGCGCTGGTCGCCGCCACCGAAGCCGCCGTGGCGCAGCTCGACGCGTTCCGCCTGCAGGAAGGCGCGATCCTGATCGCCGACCTGCTGGGCCGCGTGGACAAGATCGAAGGCTACAAACAGGAGGTCGTGCCTTTCGAAAAGGCCCGCACGGAGACGGTCAGGGCCCGCCTGCTGGAAAACCTCGAAAAGCTGCAGATAGACGTCGACCGCAACCGGCTGGAGCAGGAGATGATCTTCTACCTCGAAAAACTCGATATCACCGAAGAGAAGGTACGCCTGGCCAACCACTGCAGGTATTTCCGCGAGGTGGCCGCCCAAGAGGAGGGCGCAGGCCGCAAGCTGGGCTTCATCGCACAGGAGATGGGCCGCGAAATCAACACGATGGGCTCGAAGGCCAACGAATCGAACATCCAGATACTCGTAGTTAAGATGAAGGACGAGCTGGAGAAGATCAAAGAACAGGTACTGAACATATTATAATGGGCAAGGTTATCATATTCTCCGCGCCGAGCGGTTCCGGGAAGACGACCATCGTACGCGAATTGCTGAAACGGTTCCCGCAGTTCGAATTTTCGGTATCGGCGACCAGCCGCGCACCCCGCGGCTGCGAGCGCCACGGTTGCGACTACCACTTCATGACGCACGAAGAGTTCATGCGCGCCGTCGCGGAAAACCGTTTCGTGGAGTGGGAAGAGGTCTACCAGGGCACTTGCTACGGCACGCTGCGCTCGGAGGTGGAACGCATCTGGGCCAAGGGCAACATCATCGTCTTCGACGTGGACGTCATCGGGGGGATCAACCTCAAACGCATCTTCGGCGACGACGCCTGCTCGATATTCGTCATGCCGCCCTCGATCGGGGAGCTGCGCCGCAGGCTCGTATGCCGCGGCACGGACGCCCCGGAAGTGATAGACCGCCGTGTGGCGAAGGCCGAATTCGAACTGACGAAAGCCCCCGAATTCGACCACATCGTCGTAAACGACTCGCTCGACGAGGCGATCCGCGAAACGACTGCGATCATCGACCAATTCATCGCACGGCAGCCATGAAACGCGTCATGCTCTATTTCGGGTCGTTCAACCCCATCCATAAAGGGCACATCGCCCTGGCGGAATACGCCGTGGAAAAAGGACTGTGCGACGAGCTGGTGCTCGTCGTTTCGCCCCAGAGCCCCTATAAACAGGCCGAAGAGCTGGCCCCCGAGATGGATCGGTTCGAAATGGCCGAGACGGCCTGCGCGGCGTCGCGCTATCCCGACCGGATAAAACCCTCGGTCGTCGAATTTCTGCTGCCCAAGCCGTCGTATACGATCGACACGCTGCGCTACCTGGCCGAGAACCACGGCGCGGATATGGAGTTCTCGATCCTCATGGGCGCCGACCAGATAGAACGGCTCGACGGCTGGAAAGAGTACGACCGCATCCTCGAATACCCGGTATACGTCTATCCCCGCCGCGGCGAAAGGGTGGACAGGTTCCCCGGCCGCATCACGGTGCTGGAAGACGCCCCGCTGCAGGATTTTTCCGCGACCCAAATCCGCGGGCGCATCGGGCGGGGCGAGGATGTCTCGCAGATGCTCGACAAGGGCGTCGCCGACCACATCCGCCGCAAGGGGCTGTGGAACCCGACGGCCCGCAAATCGGCCCTGACGGCACAGATCGCCGCCGATCCGGAAAACACGGCGCTCTACATGGAACGGGGCAAGCTCCACTACCGCCTCAACGAGTGGGGTGCAGCCCTCAACGACTTCAACCGCGTACTGCAAGCAGACGACAGCCACGCCGAGGCGCGGCAGTATGCACAAATGGTACAGGAAATACTGGAATTCAGATATAAAGACATATACAACCCCTGACAATGACACGCCTGAAGATTGCCCTCATGGCGGGCGGCGATTCGCCCGAACGGGGGATCGCGCTCCAGAGCGCCGCACAGATCGAGGCGGCGCTCGACCACACGAAATACGACATCACGGTCATCGACCTCCACCACCGCGACTGGCACTACACAGCCCCCGACGGACGCGAGTGGCAGGGCGACAAGAACGATTTTTCGCTCACGGTGGAAGACGAGCGCAAAGCGTTCGACTACGCCCTGATCATCATCCACGGCACGCCCGGCGAGGACGGCAAGCTGCAAGGCTACCTCGACATGATGGGCGTCCCTTATTCGTCGTGCTCGATGACCTCGTCGGTCATCACCTTCGACAAGATCACCACCAAGCGCACCGTAGCGGGACGGGGCATCAACCTCGCCCGCGAGATTTTCCTCTGCAAGGGCGAAACGGCCGACCCGGACAGGGTGGTCGCGGAGTTCGGACTGCCGCTCTTCATCAAGCCCAACGCCAGCGGCAGCTCGTTCGGCGTGACGAAAGTCCATACGCGCGACGAGGTGCTGCCCGCCATCGAGGCGGCCTTCGCCCAAAGCGACGAGGTGCTGATCGAAGAGTGCATCGCGGGCCGTGAAATGGGCTGCGGCATGATGGTGGCCGGAGGCAGGGAATACCTGTTCCCGATCACGGAGATCGTATCGAAAAAGGATTTCTTCGACTACCAGGCCAAATACACCGAAGGCTATTCGGACGAGATAACCCCCGCCGACATCGCCCCGGAAATTGCGGAAGAACTGCACCGCATGACCCGCATCGCTTACAGGGCATGCCGCTGCTCGGGTGTCGTACGCGTCGATTTCATCGTCACGCCCGAAGGCAAACCCTACCTGATCGAGATCAACTCCATCCCCGGCATGAGCGCCGGGAGCATCGTCCCCAAGCAGGCACGGGCCATGGGCATGTCGCTGGGAGAGATGTTCGACCTGATAATCGCCGACACCTGCCGCAAATGATCGAAATCGATGACAAAATCGTGAGCGCAGACCTGCTGCGCGAATGTTTCGCCTGCGACATCGCGAAGTGCAAGGGTATCTGCTGCGTCGAGGGGAATGCCGGGGCGCCGCTCGAAGCGGAGGAGGTCGGCATACTCGAACGCGAATATGCGGCCTACAAGCCCTATATGACGCCCGAGGGCATCGAGGCCGTCGAGCGGCAGGGCTTCATGGTCATCGACGAAGACGGCGACCTGACCACGCCGCTGGTCGGCGACGCGGAATGCGCCTACACCTACTCGGAGAACGGCATCACGCTCTGCGCCATCGAAAAGGCGTGGCTGGAGGGCAAGACCGCCTTCCGCAAACCGATCTCATGCCACCTCTATCCGATCCGCGTCGTGCGGTTTTCGAACGGCACGGCAGGGCTCAACTACCACCGCTGGTCGGTCTGCGCCCCGGCGCGCGAATGCGGCCGCAGGCTGGGAATCCCGGTCTACAAGGCGTTGCGCGAACCGATCGTGCGCCGTTTCGGCGAGGAATTTTACAAGGCGCTGGAAGCTGCCGAAGAATTTATCCGACAACAATAAAATACAGATGAAAAAATACTGCCTCACCTATATGGCCGCCATTGCGGCACTCTCGGCATCGGCCGCAGCGCCGCAGGCCGAACGCAAAACCGATTCGCTGCACATCGCATCCCTCTCGCCCAGGGAGGCTGCGACCATAGACTCCATCGTCGCAATGCGCGTGCGGCTCCAGCCCAAGCAGATCGAGTCGATTTTCGACACCAACGACGTGGTGGCCATCGACACGCTCGACTCGGGCAACGACGCCATACAGGTGGTGCTTTACAGCAACAACACGTGGAAATACGTCCGCAACCGCGAGATAGCCAAGGACAGCACCATCTTCGAGAAATACTGGGATACGACAACGCTCTTCCCCTACAAGGAGGTGGACATGTCGTCGATGCCCAAATCGGTGGTCATCGACCTGGTGGACTCGGTCACGAGCTACCACTGCCCCTACCAGGGTTCGGTGCACCCGCGTGGCAAATACGGCCCGCGGCGGCGGCGCCAGCATCAGGGCGTCGACCTGCCGCTCAAGGCGGGCGACCCGGTCTACGCCACGTTCTGCGGCCGCGTGCGTATTTCGGAATATAACAAGGGCGGCTACGGCAACCTGGTCATCATCCGCCACGACAACGGGCTGGAGACCTACTACGGGCACCTTTCGGAGCGCATGGTCGAACCCAACCAGTGGGTCGAGGCCGGGCAGATCATCGGCCTGGGCGGCTCGACGGGGCGCAGCACGGGGCCGCACCTGCATTTCGAGACCCGCTATTACGGGCAGTCGTTCGACCCCGAGCGGCTCATCGACTTCAAGAACGGACTGCTGTGCCGCGAGACCTTCCTGCTGAAAAAATCGTTCTTCAGCATCTATTCGAACGCCGGGCAGGACTTCGACGACGAGATCGCCAACGAAGAGCAGGACAAGAAGGAGGCGGCCGAAAAGGCAGCCATGAAGTACCACCGCATCAAGTCGGGCGACACGCTGGGCGCCATCGCCCGCAAGTACGGTACGACCGTGACAAACATCTGCCGACTGAACGGCATCAAGTCGACCACGACGCTGCGCATCGGACGCTCGCTGCGGGTGCGGTAGGCAGCGAAGTGCCGATGGGATACGGCACGGCTGCTCCCACACATAGACGAAAAAGGCCGGGGCTTTGGGGCCCCGGCCTTTTTTACTCGTCCCTGAGGAGAGCAATGCGGAATTCCGGTAAAACGGTTTGGTGCCGTTTATGCGACAGGAAGCCTCCGGAAAACGGCATGTTCCCGGGCGACAACCAAATTCGGGTAACAAGCAGCGCCCGGGCGAACCTATTTCTTATCCTGGATGGCGTCGATGGCGTCGATCACGGCTCCCCGGAAACGCTTGCGCTCCAGCTCCCCCACACCGACGATGGTCGTACCGCCGGGCGAACAGACGGCATCCTTCATCACGGCGGGATGCTGCCCCGTGGCGAGTTGCAGCTTTCCCGTACCGACGACCATCTGGCTGGCCATGCGATAGGCATCGGCACGCACGATGCCGTGCTTGACGGCAGCGTCGGCCAGCGCCTCGATGAACATCGCCACGAAGGCCGGGCCGCAACCGCAGACCGTCCCCGCAATGCCGAGCTGGGCAGTATCCACCGGTATCACGAGCCCCACGTGCGACAGCAACGCCTGCACCGACTGCCACTCGGCTTCGGACAGCGAATGGCGGCGTTCGCAGACGACGATACCCTCGCAGACGGCCACGGGCGTATTGGGAATCGTGCTGAGGTGATGCGTCCCGGGCGCGAGGATCTCCTCGTAGCGGTCGAACGTCATCCCGGCGGCTACCGAAACGACGACCTTGCCCGCCAGCATCCCTTTGACGGGGGCCAGCACAGCTTCGACCTGGTACGGTTTCACCGCCACGACCACCACGTCGGCAAACCCCGCGACTCCCGCGGCATCGTCGAAAGCGAGGAACCCGTGGGGTTCCGTATTACGGTGCAGCTTCGCCCGGTCGCGGGCGCATGCGCCGATCTGCCCGGGCTGCAAAGCCCCCGATGCGGCAAGCCCTGCGGCCAGGGCCTGCGCCATGTTTCCGAATCCGATAAATCCTACCTTCATATCATCATTGTTTGGAATAATCTCTCTCCCCGAATATCAACGACCCGACGCGCACCATCGTCGAGCCGCACTCGACGGCAATGGGGTAGTCGTGCGACATGCCCATCGACAGGGTGTTGAACCGCGCCCCGAAATTGGGCTGCAACAGGTCGAAACAGCGCTTCAGCTCCCTGAAGTCGCGGCGTATCACCTCCCAGTCGTCGGTATTGGTCGCAATGCCCATCACGCCGCGTACGCAGATGTTCGGCATCTGCGCGAAAGGCGCCGTGCGGAGGTACTGCATCAGGTCATCCAGCTCCCAGCCCGATTTGCTCTCCTCGTCGGCGACGCGGATTTCGAGCAGTATCTCGATCGTGCGGCCGCATTTGGCGGCTTCGCGCTGGATGGTTTCGGCCAGCCGCGCACTGTCGACCGAATGGATCAGCGACACGAACGGGGCGATATACTTCACCTTGTTGGTCTGCAGGTGGCCGATCATGTGCCACTCGATATCCTTGGGCAGCACGTCGTATTTTTCACGCAGCTCCTGCGGACGGCTCTCGCCGAAAATGCGGTGCCCGGCATCGTAGGCCTCGCGGATCGCCCCGGCGGGGTGGGTCTTCGACACGGCGACCAGCGTGACATACTCGGGCAGGGTGCCGCGCACGAAGGACAATTGGTATGCTATCGACATAATCTATTCGGTTTTGGTGTGTAAAAATACGCAAAATTCGTACAAGACGAAACAAGCCCGGAAAAAATCCGGGCCTGCATACCGTTTTTATCCGTCCGGAATCCCGGACATGCTATCGGGCCAGTACGATTTCGGAGCAGGGGACGGCTCCGTCCAAGACCCGCTCCGAGCCGGACTCCATGTCGTAGACCCGGATCCGGTTGCCGCCGTCGCCGGTGTCGCAGAGCATGAACAGCTCCTCGGTCTTCCCGCCGTCATGGCGGACGGCGATCGAGCGGACGGTGCCCTGCACCGCCGCCAGCGTCCTGTCGAACTCCATCGACACGGGGTTATACAGACGCAGTTCGGTCACACCGCCCTTCGCCACGGCATAGCCGCCGACGGCGTAATAGGTCTCGCCGTCCTGCCCTTTGTCCAGCACTCCGAACGGCACCATCGCATCGGCCTGTTCGGCATCGCCCGTTTTTACGGCGTATCCCTCGCCGCTGCGGCCGGTAAGCACCAGCGGCGTATAACTATCCGGGGCAGTGTGTGCCGCGAGCAGGAGGTAACCGCCGTAGACGGTCACGAAAGGATTTTCGCCCAGCATCTCGGGCGCAATGTCCGAAGGCAGCATCCACGACGGGGGCACAGGTGCGACGTTGGTACGGGTCATATTCAACTCCATGAGGACGAGCCGGCCGGCCTCATGGCGCAGGAAGGCGGCGAAATCGGAGAGGGTGCCCGCGACGACGACATTGTCGTAGCCCGAATCCCGGAAATAACGCATCGTGAGGTCGTAGAACGCCGCAGCGCCGATATTTCCGCCGGGCGCGAGGCCGTAGATACGGTTCGAACCGGGGGTATTCACCACGCAGTGCATGCGGCGCAAAACGCCCAAGGTCTCAATGCGGGTTAGGTCGCCCGTCGTCAGGTCGATCCGGTCGATCCCGGTTTCGTCGCAATCGTACTGGGTGATGCCGTAGAGCGACGGCTCCTCGGGCGGGCGGCCGTCGGATACGGATATTTTACCCAGCGTCATGGCCTTGCCGCGGCGGAAGAGCTTCACCTCGGTCGTAGAGGCGGGGTAGCCTCCGGGGGCCAGGAACGTGATGTCCGATTCGGTACGTTCCGTCACGACGGCCCAGACACCGTCGGCATATCCTTCCGGGAGAGCCGCCTGCGACAGGGGCCACGCGATCCGCAGCATGATGTCGTCGTCGGCCTCGAAGCCGCGCGCCGCAACGGTCACCTCGTCGCCGGGCGCGAATAGCTGCGATGACGGGGGCATCACCACGTCGGTGACGAACGGCGCACCATCGCCCTCGTCCGTGGTACATGCCAGCAGGAAAAGCCCGAAAAAGGATAAAAACAATAGTTTCTTCATATAACCTACTATATAACAATTACATACCTCCGCACCGGGGGGGGGTATCCGCCGGAATGCAATGCGCTTGCATACGTCGTAAAGATACGACATAAAGCCCTAATATCCAAATAAAATGCGACATATCGTACCCGCTGCGTTTTGCCGTTTAGGATTTGTTTCGTACATTTGGGATCAAAACCGGAAAACCTATGAGAAAACTCCAGTATTGCCTCGCGGCGGCAGCCCTCTTCGCCTATGGCGCAGCCGCAGCCTGTACCAATTTCATCGTAACCAAAGGGGCATCGACCGACGGCTCGGCCATGGTCTCCTATGCCGCCGATTCGCACGCGCTCTACGGCGCCCTGTACCACACCCCCGGCGGGAAATTCAGGGCCGGGGCCATGCTGCCCGTCTACGAGTGGGACACGGGACGCTACCTGACGGACATCCCGCAGGCGGGCGAAACCTATTCGACCGTCGGCAACATGAACGAGCATTCGCTCATCATCGGCGAAACGACCTACGGAGGCCGCCCGGAACTGGAGGACTCGACAGGGCTGATCGACTACGGGTCGCTGATCTACATCACGCTCCAGCGCGCCAAGACCGCCCGCGAGGCGATCCTCACGATCGCCGAGCTGGCGAACACCTACGGATATGCCTCGAGCGGCGAGTCGTTCTCGATCGTCGACCCCGAAGAGGCGTGGATCATGGAGCTGATCGGCAAGGGCTACAAGGACGACGGCAAGGGCGGCAACGCCCGCAAGGGCATCGTATGGGTAGCCCGCCGCATCCCCGACGGCTATGTCTCGGCGCACGCCAACCAGGCGCGTATCACGACCTTCCCGAAGGACGACCCCGAGAACTGCCTCTATTCGCCCGACGTGGTGGCGTTCGCCCGCGAGATGGGTTACTACGACGGCACGGACGAGGATTTCAGTTTCTGCGAAGCCTACGCCCCGGCCGATTTCGGCGCGCTGCGAGGCTGCGAGGCCCGCGTGTGGGCATTCTTCCGCACGGTGGCCGACGGAATGGACAAATACGTGGACTATGCGATGGGGCACAATGCCGAAAACCGCATGCCCCTGTGGGTGAAACCCCGCACGAAGGTGTCGCCCAAGGTGGTCTTCGACTGCATGCGCGACCACTACGAAGGCACGCCGATGGACATGACCACCGACATAGGCGCCGGGGGCAGCGCCTGCCCCTACCGCTGGCGGCCGATGTATTTCGAGGTCGACGGCGTGGAATACTGCAACGAACGTGCGACGGCCACGCAGCAGACCGGCTTCTGGTTCGTGGCACAGGCACGCCCCGACGTGCCCGACAACATGGGCATCCTCTGGTTCGGCGTGGACGATGCGGCCACGTCGTGCCTGACGCCCATCTACTGCTGCACGCAGGGCGTCCCCGAGTGCCTGAGCGAAGGCAACGGTTCGATGCTCGAATATTCGCCGACGTCGGCGTTCTGGCTCTTCAACCGCGTTTCGAACTTCGCCTACATGCGTTACGACATGATCGCGGGCGACATCCGCAAGGTCGTGGACAAATGGGAAAACGAGGCGCTCCGCCTGGTGCGCGACGTCGATGCCGAGGCCATGACGCTCTCGCCCAAGGCCCGCGGCAAATTCCTCTCGGAGTTCAGCATCGCCACGGCGCAGCAGTTGTTCGACCGCTGGTCGAAGCTCGACAAGTACCTGCTGGTGAAATACATGGACGGCAACGTGAAAAGCGAACATGCGGGCGTGCTGGAATACCTCGACGGCAAGGGCGGCCCGGCGCATTTCGTGGACAACGGCAACGGCAAACAGATCCCCGACAAGATCCAGTTCCCGGGTTACAACGAGATATGGAAGCGTGCCGTGGCGGCCGATAACGGTGAAGTACTGAAAGTCATCGACTAAAACTCCACAGAGAAAATGAAGGAGAAAATAAATATGGGTATGAGGTTAGTTTTGGAAACGCGGGACTGGTTCAGAACAAAAGCCGCCCTGCTGCGCCGACGACCAGCAGCAATGCCGGATACGCCAGATAATCGACGATGCGGTTTTCCGGGCCTTTTTCACCGTTGTAAAAGTGAATGGCCAGAAAGCCCATCGGCGCAGCCATGAAGAACAGCGAGAAGATGCAGCACAGGATGGACACTGCCGAGCCCACAAGGCTCTGGAAGGAGCCTTTGCCCCGGAACGCCCACAGCGCGGCGAAAAGGACCACCGTGCTGTTTCCATACCGGATGGACAGCATGGAACACCAGATGACTGCTGCAGCCGTTACCAGGACCCGGAGCAGCAGATGCGGTGCATTCTTCTCCGGGAATTTCTGGTACAGGTAGACCATCACCAGACAGACCACCAGCCCGAACACCAGCAGGATGGCACTTCTGCGGCCCCAATACTGAATGCCGGCGTGGTTGACGGCGGAATAGCCGATAAAGCCCAGCAGCGCCAGGATCATCAGTGTGGTGGCAGCGGTGACAGCGCTGCCAAAATAAAGCTTCATATAAGATACGCCTCTTTCTATTGATTTGTTGCATTTGAATGATTTGTCGTCTCATTTTTTTCAAAAAACAGGTGCAGCCCCAGCGCCGCGTTGAAGCCGGTGGCGGCAAATACACTGAACCGTTCCACCACGCCGAAATACGCCGCGGGAAGCAGCCGCATCCCCAATGCGCCCACCAGCATCATGGCCAGTGCGATCG
>ERZ827043.1880-NODE-1880-length-19727-cov-4.822489_pt1 | contig 19727 bp, 10 predicted proteins | sample MGYA00519923_ERZ827043 | MGnify/ENA primary metagenome ERZ827043 (study PRJEB31778, sample SAMEA3449251) | human gut metagenome | biome: human gut; feature: human-associated habitat; material: faeces | place: United Kingdom | collected 2010/2012 ...
ATATAGCTATTAGGGTAGAAAGCGGTCGCAATATTCATGTTAAAGGTGCTAAAAGAAATGGGGATATATTATTAGTTCCTTTTGCTAAAGTAGAAAAAGTCGGTGAATTCATTATTGTAACTGAATAATATTATTTTTCAGTTACCATGTCTATTTTTTTTATTTAAATTGCTTCTTTTTGGTTGAGCATTAACTTTTTTTTTAAAAACATTTGTATGTAAGATTTATAATTATAACATATTTATATATCTTAATTTAAATGTAATAGTGTTGTATAATTTATGTCTTTTTAAATAAGGTGATAAGATGTTACTCGAAATTGAAAATTTGGCTGTGGAAGTGGCCGGCAAAAGAGTTTTGAAGGATATTAATCTTTCAATTGATGAGGGGGAGACTCATGTTCTTTTAGGCCCGAATGGTGCTGGTAAAAGTACATTGTTTTTAACAATTCTTGGTTTTCCACAATATAATGTAGTTAATGGAACAATTAAATTTAAAGGTAAAGATATTACTAATTTAACTACAGCTGAACGTGTCCAATTAGGAATTGGAGTAAGTTTCCAATCTCCACCATCTATTCGTGGAGTGTCAGTTCGTGATTTGCTTAAAATTGAATCTCATCAAGAAATTAATGAACAGTTAAATGCCAGAATGTTGGAATTGGCTCAAAAACTTAAATTTAATGATGAATTTTTAGACAGGGATGTTAATTTTGGATTTTCCGGAGGGGAAGTTAAACGTTCTGAAATTTTACAGTTACTTGCTCAAATGCCTGATTTCACTATGTTTGATGAGCCGGATTCCGGTGTGGATATTGAAAATGTTGAATTGATAGCTAGTGAAATTGGTACTTTACTTGATAAGGATTTAAAACATGATTCTAGAAAAAGAAGCGGTCTTTTAATTACTCATTTAGGTTATATTTTGAATTTTGTAAGTGCTGATAAAGCTCATGTTTTAATGGATGGTAAAATAGCTTGTTCAGGTAATCCTGCTGAGATTATTGAGGATATTAGGAAAGAAGGTTTCAATGGATGTGTTGAATGTGCGCAATGTATTAAATGATGCTGAAAGAGCTAAAGATAAAAAAGCTCCACTTGGTGTAGATGTTACAATTGAAAATTTTTCAGATGAAATTATAGATGGAATTGATCTTTTAGATGATTTGGATGATGTATCTAAAAAGACTAAGAATACTCTTTTAAAAGTTGGAGTAGATACAGAAGAAAAGGGAAGGTCAGGTTCATTTTTACAAGTTGATCAGTCTAATGTATTTACAAATAATTCAATGTCTGATTCAGTTGAAGTCATGAATATTGGTGTTGCTTTAGATAAATATCATTGGGTTAAAGATTACATGTGGAATGTTGTAAAACCTGATGCAGATAAATATACTGCTAAAACAGCTTTACGTGAAGAAAAAAACGGAATTAAAAGCGGATATTTTGTAAGGTCATTGCCTGGAACTAAAGAGGTTTTCCCTGTACAGGCATGTATGTTTATTAGTGATGAAGATATTATGCAAACAGCTCATAATGTCATTATCGCTGAAGAAAACTCTGAACTGCATTTAATTACAGGATGTGCAACTGGTGAGGATATTTCATCTGCAATGCATGTTGGAGTATCTGAACTCTATGTAAAACCCGGTGCTAAAATAACTTTTACCATGGTTCATAATTGGGCAGAACAGGTGGAAGTACGTCCAAGAACAGGAATTAAGGTTGAAGAAAACGGTACATACTTAAATAATTATATTTTAACCAGTCCGGTCAATACTTTACAGTCTTATCCTACTGCTTATTGTGATGGTGCAAATTCCAGAGCAATTTTCCAAAGTATTCAGGGAGGTAAAAAAGATTCTGTTATTGATGTAGGTTCAAGAGCTTATCTTAATGCTCCCGGTGCAAGAGGAGAAGTTATTTCTCGTGCAGTATCTCAGGATGAATCTCAAATATTTGCTAGAGGACATTTAGCAGGAACTGTTCCTGAAGTTAAAGGTCATTTGGAATGTCATGGGTTGGTATTGTCTGATGACAGTATGATTTATGCTGTTCCTGAACTTGAGGCAAGTTCTGCAAATCTTGAAATGTCTCACGAAGCAGCAGTTGGAAAAATTGATGAAGACGAAATCAATTATCTGACTTCAAGAGGAATAACTGAAGAAGAAGCAGCTTCCATGATTGTAAGAGGTTTCTTAAGTATGGATATTACAGGACTTCCTGATGAATTAGCTGCCGATACTCAAAAAATGATTGATATGAGTGTAGATGGAATGTAATTCATCTTATTTTTCTTTTTTTTAAATTTTAACTTTTTTTATTAGCTTCTTAAAATCTTGTTTTATACTATATAAACTTTTTGGCTTTAAGTTCTAAGTAACCTTTATATTAATTATTATAGTAATATATTAATCAGTACGTTAATGTTATGCTGAGCTAGCTCATTAAGTACATAAAATTGTGAATTAAGGTAAAAAATTAAGGTATGACTAAATTTTTTGTCTTAAAGAAGAATTTAAAAAATTTTTTAAATTTGAATAATCTGGTTTGAAAATAATTTCAAATTAGTAAAAATATGATAGAGGAGGATAAACTCTATGGCTGATGATGTAAAAATTGTAATGTTTTGTTGCAACTGGTGTTCCTATGGAGGAGCAGACACAGCAGGTACTGCAAGGATGCAATACCCACCGAATATTAGAGTTATTCGTGTAATGTGTTCTGGAAGAATTGACCCACAATTTGTGTTAAAAGCATTTAAAGAAGGGGCAGATGGTGTATTTGTAGCTGGATGTCACATGGGTGACTGCCACTATGATGCTGGAAATTATAAGTTAGATCGTAGAATGAGATTAATCTACAAACTTGTTGAAGATATGGGAATTGGAAAAGAAAGAGTTCACCACGATTGGATTTCCGCATCCGAAGGTGAAAAATTCTCTGAAGCTGTTAAAATGATGGTTAACAGAATCAAAGAATTAGGTCCTGCACCATTAAAAGAACAATTAGATGCTGAAAACTAGATTGGAGGAGTTATTATGGCTGATAAAGTAAAAATAGGAACTATGTGGTTAGGCGGATGTTCCGGTTGCCACTTATCAATTGCTGATTTCCACGAATCTTTATTAGATGTTATGGAATTAGCTGATTTTGAATTCTCCCCTGTACTTATGGATACCAAATATGATGAAGTACCAGAATTAGATGTTCTCATCGTAGAAGGTGGAATTAGGAATGATGAAAACAGGGAATTAGCTGAAATGTTAAATGAAAAAGCAAAATTTGTTATTGCTTATGGAACTTGTTCATGTTATGGAGGAATTCCAGGACTTGGTAACTTATGGACTGTAGAAGAATTAGAAGAAGAAGCTTACATTAATTCATGTTCTACTGTTAATCCGGAAGGAATTATTCCTAATGAAGAAGTACCAGCTCTTGAAAGCAGAGTAAGACCATTAAGTGCAGCAATGGATATTGATTTAATTATTCCTGGTTGCCCACCTCGTTCTGATGTTGTAGCTGAAGCTGTTTTAACATTATTACGTGGAGAAACTATCGAATTACCTGCAACTAACCTTTGTGAAGTATGTCCTAGAGAAAAACCACCTGCTGGTTTAGCTATGGACTTCATTAAAAGACAATTTGAAGTTGGAGCTCCTGAAAAAGATTTATGTTTAATTTCCCAAGGTTTAGTTTGTATGGGTCCTGCAACTGTTTCATTATGTGGAGCAGAATGTCCTTCTATTGGAATCCAATGTAGAGGATGTTACGGTCCTACTTCTAAAGTATTAGACCAAGGAGCAAAAATGATTAGTGCTATTGCATCTGATTACGGTGTCGACGAAGATAAAACTGTTGACCCTGAAGCTGTAGCAGATCAATTAGATGATATTGTAGGTACTTTCTACACTTACACATTACCTGCTGCTTTAGTCCCTATGAAAATGCAGAAAGGAGGAGAATAATATGGTAAAACTTACTATGGAGCCTGTAACACGTATTGAAGGTCACGCTAAAATTACTGTACAGCTCGATGATGATGGAAATGTAGTCGATACAAGATTACATGTTATGGAATTCAGAGGTTTCGAAAAATTCTTACAAGGTCGTCCAGTTGAAGAATTAGCTAGGATTGTACCAAGAATCTGTGGTATTTGTGATGTTCAACACCACTTAGCAGCTGCAAAAGCAGTTGACCAAATTTTCGGTTTCGAAGATGAAAAAATCTTACCAACAGCATATAAAATGAGAGAAATTATGAACTGGGGTTCATTTATGCACTCCCACGCACTTCATTTCTACTTCTTAGCTGCTCCTGATTTAATCATCCCTGATGGAACCAGAAAAACCAGAAATGTTTTCCAAATTATTAAAGATCAACCTGAAATTGCACTTCAAGCAATTGAACTTAGGAGAAATGGTTTAGAAATTGTAAGAAAAATCGGTGGTCGTCCAATTCACCCAACTTCCTCTACTCCTGGAGGTATTTCTACTGAATTAGATGATGAAACTCAAAAAGATTTATTACAAAGAGCTCAAAGGAACGTAGAATTAGCACAAGCTACTCTCGACTTAGCTAAACCTATTTTCGAAGAAAAAATGGATTTAGTCAAATCTTTAGGTTACTTTGGTGACACCAGACACTGTGGTCTTGTAAATGATGGTGTATGGGATGTTTACAATGGTGATGTAAGAATAAAAGATGTTGATGGTAGTATCTACACTGAATACAAAAACTTAGAATACAAAGATGTTGTTGCTGAACATGTAAAACCTTACTCTTGGTTAAAATTCCCTTACATTAAAGAATTAGGATATCCTGAAGGTATTTACAGAGTAGCACCATTATCCAGGATTAACGTTGCTGATAAAATGCCAGATGCAGCACCTCTTGCACAAGCTGCATTTGAAGAATTCCATGACAAATTTGGATATGCACAAGCACCATTATTATTCCACTGGGCAAGACTTATTGAATTATTAGCATCTGCTGAATGTGCTGCTGATGCATTAGATCAAGATTTATCTGGTCCAAAATTCCCAGAAGAATTAGAAAGAACTGCTGGTGAAGGTGCAGGTATTGTAGAAGCTGCTCGTGGTACTTTAATACACAACTATGCATGTGATGACAATGGTTTAGTAACTGAAGCTAACATTGTTGTAGCTACTATCCAAAACAACCCAGCTATGGAAATGGGTATTCAACAAGTAGCTAAAGATTACATCAAACCTGGTGTAGAAGTAGACGATAAAATATTCAACTTAATGGAAATGGTTATCAGAGCATACGACCCATGTTTATCCTGTGCAACTCACACTATGGATAGCCAAATGAGATTAGCTGAAGTAGATATTGTAGACAGTGAAGGAAACATCATTAAAAAATTCTAATTGAGGGGTTTTAATAATGATAGTATTTAATGAAGATGGCTGTATTAGGTGTGGTGCTTGTGAAGGTACCTGCCCAACCTCAGCTATTGATGTAACACCTACTTCCATTATTCACTGTGATACTTGTGGAGGAGAACCAAAATGTGCTGATGTTTGTCCTGAAGGCGCATTAAAAGTAGAAACATATTCTATTGCAGAAGGGGCTGAAGATCAAGTAAGATTAGTATTTAACTCTACTTTATGTAATTCCTGTGGTAAATGTGCCGAAGCTTGTCCGCAAGACACTATTAAACTTACTGGAAACGATTTAATGGAAGTTGAAGGTTTCTGTGTAATGTGTCAAAAATGTGTAAACATCTGTCCTGTTGATGTAATTGGTATTCCGGGTATTGTAGAACCTAAAGGCGAAGTTATTGACCTTGAAGGTAAAGGACCTATTTACATTAATGATTGTGTAGGTTGTGGAACCTGTGTAGATCCATGTCCTGTTAGTGCAATTACTCTTGATGAAATTGGTGGAACCATTTCAATAGCTGATGATGTTTGTATTAAATGTGGTTTATGTTCACAAACCTGTCCTTGGAATGCAGTATTTATTTCTGAGAAAAAACCTGCAAAACGTGCTAAAACCATTAATTCTTTCGATTTAGAATTATCTAAATGTATTGGATGTAATACTTGTGTTGAAGCATGTCCTGGTGACTTTATTAAAGCTAATGCTGCAAACTTGTCTGTATTAATTCCAGATGCATGTGCTGCATGCCAATTATGTATAAAACTCTGTCCTACTGATGCATTAAGTATGGATGTTGAATGGGCTGACGGAGTTCCTGCAGATACTGAAGGATTAGGTTATGATGCTGAAAAATGTGACTTTGTTGGTGCATGTGCTAATAAATGTCCTACTGAAGCAATTCGTGTAGTAACTAAAACTGGTATGTTATGTCCTGCATTAGAAGAAACAGATGCTGAACCATCTTTTGCAAGTTGTATTAGATGTGGAGCATGTGCTGCAGTCTGTTCCAATAATGCTTTATCTGTTGGTTCAATAGAAAAAGTTATTGATGGTGAAACTGTAACTAGAGACAGGATAGAATTTAACCCATATAAATGTGACGAATGTGGTGACTGTATCGAAGCATGTCCATACAATATGCTCCATGCAACAGGTAATGAAAAATTCCCAATTATGGGATTCTGTACCTTATGTGGTCAATGTATCGAAGCATGTCCTAAAAACGCATTATATGATGCATAGGTGTATCAACACCTTTTCATCATTTTTCTTTTTTTAATTATAACTTATTCATTATTGTTTTACCGTTTTTTATGGTCATTACTGCTTCGCCAATATATTCCTGACCGTCAAATGGTGAATATTTGGCTTTTGTTTTGAAATTTTCAATATTGAATTTGCCTTCTTTTTTCAAATCGATAACTGTAAAATCAGCATCTTTCCCGATTGATATTGATCCTTTATTTTTTAAATTGTAAACTTTAGCCGCATTTTTGGATAATATTTTTGGAATTAATTTTAAATCAAGATTTCCTTTGTTTACCTGTGTTAGCAAAAGAGATACTACGGTTTCTAATCCGGGAATTCCTGGTGAAGAACTCCAAACTCCCTGATTTTTATCTTCAAGTGTATGTGGAGCATGGTCTGTTCCAATAATTGTGTTTTCATCAATGTCACTTATGTTTATTTTATCTTTTGCCTCTCTTAATGGGGGGTTTGTTTTTATCATTGTGCCGTAAGTATTGTATGTACTGTTGTCTAATAATAAATGATGTGGTGTAAATTCATAGCTTACATTATTGGATTTAGCTAAATTTAGGGATTTTTTAGAGCTTAAATGACAAATATGTAAATTTAAATTATTTGCACTAGCTAGTTCAATAGCCTGTTTTACAGATTCATCTTCTGCTTTAGCAGGTCTGGCATAACTGTAATCAATTGGAATATTTTCTTCTTTTTGTTTTAATCTACTGATTTCCTTTTTTATAATAGCTTTATTTTCACAATGCACTGCTACAAGGCCGTTATATGAAGTAGTTTTTTTTAAAGTTCCCAAATCTTTAAATATCCCTTCTAAAGTTTCATCATTTTCCAAATCCATAAATATTTTAAAGGATATTGGATTTAAGCTAATCATTTTTTCCATTTCTTCTAAAGTATTCCAACCTGCCTGAAGCTCATAATTTACAATGCTTTTTTTATCAGCAATGGCTATTTTTTCTTTTAGGGCTTTGTATGTGTTTGTTTTAGGGATAGTATTTGGCATATCTATAACTGTTGTAAATCCTCCATTAGCTGCACTTTCACTGCCTGTTTTGAAATCTTCTTTTTGTGTTAATCCGGGATCTCTAAAATGAACATGGGGGTCAATAAATCCTGGGAGAAGTAGTTTTCCATTAATGTCAATTTTTTTACCACCTTCAAATGGAATTTTGGATATTTTAGCTATTTTTCCATTTTTAATTCCAACATAAAAATTTCCAATTTTATTTATTAATTTACAGTTTTCAATTATTGTATCCATTTTATCCCTCCTTTAGTTTAGTTTGGTGTTTTAAGTTAATATTTGTTTAGTTGTTTATATTTTATTAAAAAGTTTTAAATATATTACATTTTAATAATTTAATTAATAGTCAATTTTTCTTTAATTTTTCATTGACTATCATGGAATTAAATGGAGGTGAAAAAAGATGAACTTTAAATTAAAGATTTTGCTTTTAGGATTGTTATTTGTTTTATGTGTTAATTCAGTTTCTGCAGTTGATTCTTTGAATAATATGACTTTAGATGATAATGTTATCTTGGAAGATTCTGATTATGTTGTTGATGAAACCATTTTAATTGATGGTGATGTTTCAATCAGTTCTGAAAATGGTGCTGTTATTTCAGCTAATAATGAAAATAGTATTTTTAATGTTTCAGGTAATTCTAAGTTAACTTTATCTAACTTGAATTTAACTGATGCTAAAGGAGTAAATGGGGGTGCTATTTACAATGAAGGTACTTTAATATTAAATAATTGTAGTTTTATAAATAATAAAGCAACTTTTGGTGGTGCTATTTACAATAATGGAACGATTATTTTAAATAACTGTACTTTTAAAGCCAATGTTGCTTCAGTCAGTGGTGGGGCTATATATAATCTTCAGGATGATTTAACTATTCAAGATTCCACTTTCATTGGAAATTATGCAAAAATTAAAAATGGTATTTTACAGGGAGGAGCAATAGCTAATTATGCCAATAATTTAACTGTTGACAACTGTTCTTTTGTAAAAAATCATCTATTTAATACTAACTGGTATAAAAACGGAAAAATGTATGGTGGAGCTATTTATAACTGTGGAGATAATTTATTAGTTAGAAATTCTAAATTTATTAAAAACTATATTTATGGGTACACAGACAATATGAATAAAAATGTGGATTTATCTGATAAATATGGAGGTGCTGTTTACTCAAATGCAACTGTTTCAACTTTTATAAATAATGAATTTGATTCAAATGAAATATATGCTATGTTATCTTCTTATGTTACTAAAAAAATAAATTTAAGTAATAAAGGTATAGCTAGTGCTATTTCAGCATATAATAAAGTATTCATAATTAATAATACATTTTCAAATAACTCTGCTGCTGTTGCTCCTATAGATATTGATGATGGTGAAGGTTGTCTTATTTTAAATAATACGTTTATTAATAATAATGCACGTTCCCTTGCACAATCCATGTGGCTTAGTGGAAATAATATGCTTATTAGTGGAAATACTTTTTATAGAGATGGGAATGCTACTGATAAAGGTTATTTTGAAGATCCTAATTATTGGGAAGTTTATGAGATTTTAATTCTTGATGGAGTAAATAATACAATTGCCTTTAATTATTTCGAAAATTCTAATGGTATTCATTATCTTAATCCTGCTGGTGAAGACAAAACTGCGAATTTAACTATTAGTAATAATATATTTAATAATTCCAGGAAATCTATATCTGTAGAACATGGAAATAATGTGGATATAACTTCAAATATATTTATAAATTCAAATTATGCAATTGATACTTACACTGGAAGGTATGTTAATATTAAAAATAACTATTTCTATGGTGGAGGTCCTGATGGTAATTCTCATAAGGGGTATGTTGATATAAATTCTCATTTCACTGTTATTTCAGGAAATGTCTTTAGAAAAGTAGGTAATAATGATAGTTTAGGTCCTATAATTTCTATTAAAGTAAGGGATAATATTACAATTACTGGTAATGCTTTTATTGAAAATACTGTTGCACATGGTAATGGAATTATTCATTCATTATTCGGTGGATTTTATTATATTGATGGTATAACTGATGTTGATGGTCCTTTAGGTAATGTTGAAGTTAATAATAATTATTTTGCAAATAATTCTCTTAATGATGGAGCGTTATTTGATTCTGTAGCTTCAAAAATTAACATTGTCCGAAATATTATTGAAAATAATGATGGTTTAATAATTTTAGCTAATGACACATATTACCAAATTCAATATATGAATTTCACGGATAATGAAATTAAAGATTTCACTGGAAATATTGAGGATTATATTTATCTTTATAATTCCAAAAATTTCAACGGATCTGATAATAAAAAATACACAGGAGAAAGTAGCTCATTTATAGATAAAATATTTGATTTTATTAAAGATTTATGGGATGACTTTTTCAAAGGTAAAGATTCTATTAAAGATCCAACTAAAGTTGATGATAATAAGAATATAAGTAATTCTACATCTGAAATTACTAATAATACTGATGTTGATAATTCTACAACTAACATTACGAATAATACTGAAATTAATAATACAAATGTAAGTAATTCTACATCTAACAACACAGAAATTATTGATAATACTACAAATACAGATAATTCCACATCTGATGTCAATAATAACACAACCATTCCAGATAATAATACTTCTGAAGATAATACTAAAAAAGATGATTCTACATCTGAAGATAATAGTAAAAATACTGAATTTGATAATAATGCTACAGACTCAGATAGTGGTTCTGATGTTGGTGATAGTTTAAATATGTTGCCTTCATATAGTCACAGTGATAAAACTAATGATGAAAATCCTAGTGAATCCAAATCTACAAAATCAAATGTTGGTGCAGGTCAATCTAGTCCACGGTCACCTGGTGCTTCTTCTTCATCAGAAGCTTATGAAATTGAAAAATCCAATGTTTCTAAAAATATTAATGATAATAATTATTTGATATTTTTTATTGTGGTTATTGTGGTTATATTTGCATTGTTAGTTGTTGGATATAAGAAAAAATAATTTTTAAAATTTTTCAATGAGGTTTTTATTTCCTCTTTTTTTTTAAATAGTTTGTTTTTTTATAATACAATTTAAGTATATCTGTTGCAAATAACTTATTTTTGTTTAATTTTACTTCTCTTTTTTTGAAAATATATATTTAAATAATTTAATAACTATATTGAAATATGTCAAAATTATTTTATTTTTCTACAAATATTTTTGATTATATATAAAATGGAGGATTTGTATTAATGAATTTTAAATATTTAATATTCTTATGTTTAATGTTCATTGTTTCAATTGGTGCTGTAAGTGCTGCAGATGATGTAAATAATACTGTAGATAATACAGTTGATGCAGATACAGCAATAAATAGTGTATCAGTTGATTCAGTTATTATGGATAGTCCTATTTATGCAAATAATGCTAAGGAATATACAATAACAAATGATAATTATGAAAACTATTTTGATAATGAAACTGGTGATATATTAGATACTGCTCCTTTTAATAATGGGGATGTTTTAAAAATTGATAATGTATCAGATAAATGTTTCGTAATAAGTAAAAATTTAACTATTTTGCCTGCTGGGGCTAATACTACTTTTACAAATGTAGGATTTAATTTTGTTCCTGGAAGTGAAGGTTCTATTGTAAATGGAGTAACTATTAATAATACTGTTGGTAAATGGAGTAATAATGATGCTGTATTTTTAATACCTATTTTAATTCAGCATACTAAAAATATCACAGTTATTAATTCCAATCTTTATTCATCAGCAAGTACTGTACCAGCTCCAAATAATGTTGTTTATATGGTAAATGCATCTTATTGTAATATTAGAAATAATACTATTTCTCAATCTTCAGGTAAAGTGCCTGTGAATATTGTTTCATCAAGCTATAATAATATAACTGATAATAAGATGTATTCTAAATCTGCAAATGTTATTTTTGTTGGATTAGGTTTTTCATCTCTTGCTGTAGCTGGTGTTAGTGAAGGTAACTTATTTAAAAATAATATTCTTGATGGAAATGGTATAAGTAGTGCAATGTGTTATGCTATTAAATTACAAGGTAATTCAAATGTTGGTAAAACTATTGGTCAAAATACATTTATAGGAAATACTATATCTAATGCATATGATGGTATTTATATTCAAGATGATGTAAATGGTACAACTATAATAAACAATACTTTTATTAATGTAAGAACAGGTATAGAAATGGTTCATCAAAGAGCAGTTGTTGAAAAAGCATATATTTACGGTAATAATATAACTGCAACTACTGATGCTATTGTAATTACAAGAGGATCTGCAACAATTGAAGATAATGTAATTAATGCTGGAAATAGGGGAATATTTTTAAAACCATTTTCTTCTGATTTATTAATTTTAAATAATCATGTTGTTGCTAGAGGACAATATGCTGTATGGTCTGATAGTAGGAGTAATAATGTAACTGTTATGGGTAATTATCTTGTTTCTAGTTCATTTAAAGGAGATAATGCTGTTAAAGCTAAAGATAAAAGTAAAGTATCTGGCAATGGACCTTTGGATATTAATGTTGCTATAGATGCAGACATAACTAAAAATGCTACAGCTACTATTAAACTTTCACCTATGGTTAATGGTACTATAACTATTAGCTTCAATGGAAAAATAGAAACTATTGATTTTAATGGTTCAGGATCTCTTGTTTATGATTTAGGATTATTAGAATTTGGAGAACATAATATTACTGTAACTTATAATGGTAATAATAATTTTAATGGCACTACTGTTACTAAAACTTTCTTTGTTGATAAAATCAATACTGGAATTAAACTTGTTGTAGGTAATATTAATGTTGATGAAACTGCAGTAATTAATGTAACACTTACTCCTGGAATAAATGGAACAGTAAAAGTTGTTGTAAACGGTCAAAATTATAATGTAGCTATTAAAAATGGTATAGGAACTTTAGAAGTAAAATGGTTAAAAGCAGGTAAATATGATGTATCTGCTTATTTCACAGGTCAAAATTATTATAAAGACTCATTTGCTTCAGCATCATTTAGTGTGAATAAATTAAACCCAGTCCTTAGTATTAATGCTAGTTCTATTAACTGTGGTGAAGATGTTATTATTAATGTGTCTTCATCTGTATCTTCTATAGAAGTTGAATTAGTTATTCGTTTAGACAATTCAAATTATTATAGATATGATTCTTTCTATATATATGGTCAAGAATCAAGAAAAATATCTGATTTACCTGCAGGAAGTTATTTGGTTCAATTTATTGCACCTGAAGACACTAAAAATAATAGGGCACAAACTACAGTTTGTTTCACAGTATCCAAATTAGCTTCTTCTGTTGCAATTGATGTTAAAGATATTGTTGTTGGTGAGGATGCTGTTATTGGTGTGTCTGTTCCAGGTATTGTTTCTGGTGTAGTTAATGTTACTGTTAATGATGAATCTTATGATGTAGCTATTGTTGATGGTAAAGGAACTTTAACTATTTCTAATTTAGTTTCTGGTGACTATAATATTAGTGCAAGCTATTTGGGAGATGACAAATATTTATCAAGCAATAATTCTACTAAATTTACCATATCTAAATTAGCTTCTTCTGTTGCAGTTGATGTTGGTGATATTGTTGTTGGTGAAGATGCAGTTGTTAATGTGGTTTTACCTGATGATGCTAATGGTAATGTTACTATAACTGTTAATGGTAAAAATTATGTGGCTGTTGTTAAATATGGTGTTGCTAGTGTTACTATTTCTGATTTAGCTAAAGGAAACTACAATGTTTCTGTAAAATACTCTGGTGATAACAAATATTTACCTAGTGAAAATACTACTCAGTTCAGTGTTGCAAAAGTATCTGATTATAATGTGACTGTTGATATTGTGGATATTATTGAGGGTGAGAATGCTACTGTGACTGTGGTTGTTCCTGATGATGGAACTGGTGAAGTTATAATTACTATTGATGGTAAAGAGTATAAAGGTAGTGTTGATAATGGTGTTGCTAAAGTTGTTATCCCTGATTTAAAAGAAGGAACATATAAAGTTGTCACATTTTACACTGGAGACAATAAATATGATTCTATGATTGTTAATGGAACTATAACAGTTAATAAAAACACTAAAACCACCTTAACAATGGACGATGTTGTAAAATACTTCAAAAGTGCTCAAAATCTCACAGCTAAACTTGTTGACGCATTTGGAAACCCAATAGCTAACGCAACTGTTTACTTCACAGTAAACGGCAAAGTTTATGCTAAAACAACTGATAAAAACGGTACAGCTTCCATGGGTATTGGATTAGTTCCTAACGAATACAAAGTAAATGCTGTATTTAACGGAACCAAAGATTATGATAAAGCAACAGCTAATGCAACAGTAACAGTTAAAAACACTGTATTAGGAAATGATACTACATTATACTTCTGTAACGGAACAAAATATGTAGCTAAATTTTTAGACAGTAACGGAAAAGCATTAGCAAACACAACTGTGAAATTCAACATTAATGGTGTGTTCTACACCCGCGTAACTGATGAAAACGGTACAGCTAGTTTAACTATCAAATTAGATCCAAAATCATATGTTATAACAGCTTACAACCCAGCAACCGGTGAAGAAAGAGCTAACAACATAACTGTCATGCCAACTTTAATAACTAAAGATCTCTCTATGAAGTTCCAAGATGGTTCTAAATTTAATGTAACTATTCTTGATGGTCAAGGTAAACCTTTAGCTAATCAAAATGTAACATTCAATGTAAATGGTGTATTCTACAACAAAGTTTCAGGTGCTGATGGTGTTGCAAGTTTAAATATAAATTTAAATGCAGGTAAATACATTATTACTTCAATGTGGAATGGTTATCAAGTTGGAAACAATATTACAATTGCTTAAGGGAATTTAATATTCTCTTAATTTTCTTTTTTTATATTATTTATTTGGTCTTTTTATCTTCTTTTTTTAAATATGATATTTTTATTATTCATATAAAAGTTTTAAATATGGTGTAGTTTAATAGATTAATTGATAGTCCTATTTATTTGACTATTTATGAATTTAAATGGAGGTGAAAAGTAAATGGATTGTAAATTAAAATTTTTATTTTTAGGATTGTTGTTTGTTTTGTGTATTAATTCAGTTTCTGCAGTTGATTCTTTGAATAATATGACTTTGGACAGTAATGTTGTCTTAGATGATTCTAATTATATTGTTGATAATACTATTTTAATTGATGATGATGTTTCAATTAGTTCTGAAAATGGTGCTACTATTTCAGCCAATAATAAAAATACTATTTTTAATATTTCTAGTAATGGTAAGTTAACTTTATCTAACTTGAATTTAACAAATGCTAAAGGAATCAATGGTGGTGCTATTTACAATGAAGGTACTTTAATATTAAATAATTGTACTTTTGTAAATAATAAAGCAACTTTTGGTGGTGCTATTTACAATAATGGGACCATGATTTTAAATAATTGTACATTTGAATCTAACACGGTTTCAGTTAGTGGTGGAGCCATATATAATCTTCAAGATAATTTAATTATTCAAAATTCCTATTTTGCTAATAATTTGGGAACTATCAGAAACGGTGAATTAAAAGGTGGAGCAGTTTTTAATAGTGGATTTAATTTAAAAGTTATTAATTCTAAGTTTGTTCATAATGGATTGTATAATAAAGATTGGTATGAAAATGGAATTCAATATGGAGGAGCTATTTATGATTGTGGTGGAAATTTAACTGTTGGAAATTCTGTTTTTGGTAAAAATTTTATTTATGGTTATACTAAAAATCAGGGTACGCAATTAAATTGGAAATATGCATCTGCAATTTACACAATATCTCCAGAATCTACACTTATAAATAACTTATTTGATTCTAATGAGATATACTCAATGGCATCTTCTTATTTGAAACTTAAAATATCAAATGAGGGTCTTTCTTCTGTTTATACCTTAAAAGTAACAGCTATTAATAATACTTTTTTAAATAATAGTGCTTATAATCCTGTATTATATATTGTAGGTAATAATAGTTATATTGCAAATAATTATTTCTTAAATAACAGTGCATCAAAACATAGTTTAGGTATATCTATTTATGTTCGTGGTCATAGTACAGTATTTTTCAATAATACTTTTATTAATAATACTGGTGGAAATAAAATGTTGGATGGTGCTAATATTTTCATTTCTAAAGGAGGGCATGAAGTTATTGAATATAATTATTTTGAAAATGGTAATGGAATTGCTTATGAAGGATTTTTAAGCCAATTCCCAGAAAACTATGTTACTGAGGAGTCTAATGTAACTATTAGGAATAATATATTTAACAATTCTTTCATAGGAATATATTTACATAATGCTAGTATGGTGAATATAGACAGTAATATATTTATTAATAATAGTATGGGTATTCATACATATATTGGAAATGATCTTAATATTACAAATAATTATTTTAAAGGTGGAAATTCAGTTAATTTTGGAACTGGAATTGATTTAAATACAAATAGGACTTTAATTAAAGGAAACATATTTGATGGTTTGAAGTCTAATATGGGTGATATTAAAGGATCATGTGGTGGAATAATTTTCATCAAATCTCATTATGATGATGAGGTTGTAATTGAAGGAAATTTCTTTATAAATAATGAAATTTTTAATAGATCAGGATTGATATCTGCATCAATGCCTACAGTTAAAGTTTCAAATAACTATTTTGGTAATAATACTCTTAATGGAGGCAGTGTCTTTGATTTAGATAATTCTAAGTTTGAAATTATTGGAAATATTATTGAAAATACTATGGGATTATTATTTAAAACAGACAGTGATTTCTATTACTTTAATGATGTTATATTTGGTGAAAATCAAATTACAGATTACACTGGAAATATCCAAGATTATACTCAATTTAAAAATAATGCTTCTACTTTAAAAGATTATGCAAATGAAAAATATGGGGATGATAGTAATCCTATTTTTGATATGATTCAAGAGATTATTAAAAATATTTTTGATTCTTTTAATAAAAAATATCAACCTCCTGTGGAAGATAAACCCTCTAATAGTACTGATGTTCCTGATAATTCTACTGTTGTAGATAATAGTACTTCTAATGGTACTGATATCTCAGATAATTCTACTTCTGAAAACAATAATAAAAATCACAATGAGGATAATATTGAAAGTAATTCTACTGATTCAAGTATTAATTCTGATGTTGATGATATTTTAGACAAATTAACTTCATCTAAAGAAACTCCTGGGTGTGATAGTGGAAATCCTATTGAATCTAAATCTACAAAATCAAATGTTGGCGCTGGTCAATCTATTCCAATTTCAAATAGTCATTCTTCTTCACCAAAAGCTCATGAAATTGAAAAAAGCAATGTTTCTAAAAATATTGAAAATAATAATTATTTAATTCTTATTATTGTAGTTATTATAGCTATATTTGCATTACTTGCTATTGGATATAAGAAAAAATAATTTTTAAACTTTTTTTATTTTTTTAGTCACATTTAATTAATATGTTTAACATGGTAATATATCTGTTTTTTTATTGTTTTATCAGTGAGTTTAAATATATTAAGTTCAATATATTAAATTGTCAAAAATAGTTGATATTTTTACTAATATTTTTGATTAAATTAAAATGGAGGAAATTCATTAATGAATTTTAAATATTTAATGATATTGTCTTTAATGTTTATCATTTCAATTGGTGCTGTAAGTGCTGCTGAAGATGTAAACAGCACTGTTGAATCAATTAATATTGATGATATTCCTGTAGATTCAATTATTATGGATGGTCAAATTGGTACTAATGATAATAATGAATATACAATAACAAATGACAATTATGAAACATATTTTAATAATATGACTGGTGATATATTAGAAGATGCTCCTTTCAGTGAAGGGGATGTTTTAAAATTTGATAATGTATCTGATAAATATTTTGTAATAAATAAAAACTTAACTATCTTGCCTGCTGGTTCAAATATTACTTTAACTAACGTTGGTTTTAATTTTGTTCCGGGAAGTGAAGGTGCAACTGTTGATGGTATTACTATTGAAAATAATGTTACACAATGGGTGAATAATAATAAGATTCAGTTAATACCAATTTTAATTCAACATACTAAAAGTATAAATGTTATTAATTCTTATGTTCACTCATCAGCAAACTTTGCTATTGCTTTAGCAAATGCAACATATTGTAATATTAGAAATAATACTTTAAGTACAATAAAAGAAAATGCTGGTGCATGGGGAGGTAAATCTACTTTTTTAGTATCTGTATCAAGTTATAATAATGTATCTAATAATAATATACTTTCTACTTCTGCTAATCTTATTTATTTCTTACCTACAATTCCTGGTGTTACACTAAATTCTGGTATCAGTGAGTTTAATGTATTTGAAAATAATTATTTAAATGGAACTTCTGGTATGAATAGTGCAATGTGCTGGGGTATTAGAATAATGGCTAATGATAAATATGCTGTTGGTCAAAACACATTTGCTGGTAATTTAGTATCTGATGCAATGAAATGTGTCAGTATTCAAGGTAATGTGGAAAAAATAATTTTAACTGGCAACACTTTTGTTAATACAAAAACTGCAATTGAGGTAGGATCTACTAGGAGTAATGCTACATTTATCATTGAAGGTAATACTATAAACTCAGATTATATTGGAATTTTGCTTGGAAAAGAAACTGCAGTAATTGAAAAGAATATGATTAATGCTACTGGTTATGGAATTCAAATTAATGGAGCAAACAATGCTACTGTTTTCGATAATTTAGTTATTTCTGATAAAGATTATGGTATATATGTTTCTGCAGGTACCAATAATTCTATAACTAACAATTATATTATTTCTAAAACTTATTATGGAAATAATGCAGTTACTACAAAAATCAATGATACTATAATAGAAAACAACACTCCTACCGGAGCTTCTATTGATGTAGATGTAATTGCTAATATAAATGAAAATGCTACAATTAAAATTAATGTTTTACCATTTGATGCTTATGGTAATGTAACTATTAAGTTTAATGGAAAATCTGAAACTATTAATTTCAACGCTTCACAAACTATTGTTCATGATTTGGGAGTTTTAGGTGCTGGAGATTATAATGTTACTGTAATTTATAATGGTAATGCTAAATATAACTCAACCAACATTACTAAAACTTTTTCAATCGGTAAAATTTCTGATTATAATATAACTTTAAACAACACTGAAATCATTGCTGGTGAGAATTCAACTCTTGTTATAATTTTACCTGAAGATGCAACTGGTGTTGTCAATGTTACTATTGGAAAAGATTCATACAAAGTAAATGTAACTGGTGGAGTAGCTACTGTAAAAATCAACTCTTTAATTGCTGGTGATTACAAAGTAAATGTTACCTATTCAGGAGATAAAACTTATGAGGTTTCTAATAATGTATTTAATTTAACTGTTACTCCAATGAAAGTTGATTTAAACATTTCAGATATTGTGATGATTTATCATGATGGTACTAAAATGGTTGCTGTTTTAACTGATATTAAAGGCAATCCTATAGCTAATGCTACTGTATACTTTACTATTAATGGTAAAACTTATGCTAAATCTACTGATGCTAACGGTACTGCTTCTATGGGACTTAATTTAGTGTCTGGTGTATATGGAACTACTGTTTCATATAATGGTTCAGAAGTGTATAATAATGTATCTAAAAACATTACTGTAACTATTAATCCGACAATTGTAGCTGATGATTTGGTTAAAATGTATCAAAATGATACCAGATTCCATGCTAAATTCACTGACAGCACTGGAAAAGCAATAGCTAATAAGGAAATCAGATTTAATATTAATGGTGTTTTCTATACTAAAAAGACTGATAAGGATGGTGTAGCTGATTTAGGTATTATGTTAAGACCTGGATCTTACATTTTAACTGCTTACAACCCTGTAACCGGTG
>ERZ827043.1897-NODE-1897-length-19583-cov-4.962823_pt1 | contig 19583 bp, 20 predicted proteins | sample MGYA00519923_ERZ827043 | MGnify/ENA primary metagenome ERZ827043 (study PRJEB31778, sample SAMEA3449251) | human gut metagenome | biome: human gut; feature: human-associated habitat; material: faeces | place: United Kingdom | collected 2010/2012 ...
ACGCATATCTCGGCGCATGGAACGCCATTCCCCCGGCTCGGCCGGACCCGCTGCGGGCGTATATTATTAAAATAGTCCGCAACCTGTCGGTCAAGGCGTACCGCACGAAGCGGGCGGTCAAGCGCAGCGGCTACACGGTCGCACTTGAGGAGCTTGACGAGTGCATCGCCGACAAAAAGGCCGTGGAGGACACGATCGAGGCGGCGGAGCTTGGCGGCATCATCGAGCGGTTTCTCGACACGCTCAGCGCAAAGGAGCGGGTCATTTTCATGCGCCGCTACGCCTTTGCCGACAGCTACGCTGAGATCGCCGAGCGGGTCGGCGTGTCCGAGAAAAATGTGTCCGTGCGCCTGAGCGTCACCCGTCAGAAGCTACGGCAGTTTCTTATCGAAAAGGAGGTTTTACAATGAATTCAGAAAAGCTGTCCGACGCAATTGGTGCGGTCGGCGGCAAATACTACGAGGAGGCGGCGGCCTACCGCCGCAAGAAGCACGGCTGGGTCAAATGGGCGGAGCTCGCCGCATGCCTGGCGCTTGCGGCCGCAGCCGTTTTGCCGAGCGCCGCAAAGCAGCCCACAGCAGAGCCCGACACGCCGAGCGTTGCCATGTCCGGCGTACACATCAACGAGATGCAGCAGTCGAGTGTCGACGGCACAAAGCTCGTGTACGACCCGAGTTACTACGACAATGCCGCATGGGACAGCGTGGACATCGTCAAATACTACGGCAGCGACCTGACCCCCGCCTACATCCCCGAGGGGCTCGTCCCCGCCGAGAGCAATGGCACGGCAACCGTGTACATCAAAAAGGACGGCACGGTGGCCGACGACCTGGTATCGCTCGGCTTTTACCACGACTACTACGCCGACGGAAGCCCGAAGCTGACCGATAGCATCGCAGCGGTCAAGGGCTTTTCCCTCGAGGCATCGAGGCTCGGCAAATTGGACGGCTGCTGCATGGCGATGCCGGTCGGCGAGGCGGCGGAGCCCACCGATATCGGCGGCGTTTCCGTCACCTTCGGCCACTGCTTGGTCGACTACGGCCCGTATGACCCCGACACGCACGAGCCCGCCGGACAGTACGAACGATACACCGCCGAGTTTACGCTTGACGGCATCAGCTACCGCATAACCACCGACCAGCTTGCGCAGGACGAGATCGTGAAGATCGTTTCTTCGATAATTTTCGGGGAAGTCGCAGAGATAAAATAAGAAAACGGGCAACCCGAGGGTTGCCCGTTGAGTTTAATTAAAGAAGTGTCGGTGGATAAGCTCCAGTGACGGCAGGACATGTTCCGCAGAGACGGTCACGGCGCACACGCCGTCGCTTAGCTCGCCTTCGCCGACGACAATGCCGCTGTCGGCGAGCAGCGCCACGGTCTCGGCAAGGGTCTGCGCATCGACCGCCGCCCCGACAACGCTGAGCTTATTTGCCGCCTTGTCGCGGGTCACGCCGCACACCGGCGGCCTTTCGTCAAATTTCGACACCACGGTGCCTGCCCTGCGTGTGAAGCTTGAAAGCAGCGTCAGCTCCACATTTCCCGCTATCGCCGCTTCTACCGCACGGGAGTGCAGCACCTGCGAGCCGCCGAGGGCGAGATGCAGCATATCGGCGTAGTCGATGCGGTCAAGCTTTTTTGCGCCCGTGACGAGACGGGGGTCGGCGGTGTAAACGCCGTCGACATCGGAGTATATCTCGCAGCGAGAAGCGCCCAGCGCAGCGGCGAGCGCTACCGCCGTCGTGTCCGAGCCGCCACGGCCGAGCGTGGTGACATCGTCGTTTTCGTTGACGCCCTGAAAGCCGGCGACAAGGACGATCTTGCCCGCCTTGAGCTCACGGTGCAGCCTGTCGGTGCTTATGTCCAGAATTCTTGCAGCGCCGTGGACGGTGTCGGTGAAAATTCCCGCCTGTCTGCCGGAGAGCGATACGCAGTCGAGCCCCATCGAGTGCAGCTGCATCGCCATGAGGGCAACCGAGCCGAGCTCCCCCGTTGACAGCAGCACATCCAGCTCCCGCCGCTGCGGCGACTGCGTTATCTCGCCTGCGTTTTCCAAAAGCGTGTCGGTCGTATCCCCACGGGCGGACAGTACGACCACCGGGCCGTCGCCGTGCGCATGGGCATCGGCGATGATGCCGGCGACCCGCCTGATCCGTTCGGCGTCGGCGACCGAGCTTCCGCCGAATTTCTGTACTATCAGCATGGTGATCCCCCAAAAGAAAAGAGTAGAGAAGGGCGGATACAGATAAGGGAAAATCGGTTTTGACCGACCCTTTTCCGCTCATACTGCGCAAAAATCTCCGGTAACACTCAAAGTATCACGGGAGATCTTTTTGTCTGAGAGAAAAGTGCCTTGGTCAAAACTGCTACGCACCCTGTAAAATTGGGTTTTTTCCCGAGGCAAGGCACAGTTCGACGGGCATAATGGATATATATGACCTAGAGCTTTAACGCAGCATCGGGGAAAAAGACTTTTTACAGGGCGATTTGTCCTTATCTGTATCCGCCCAAAGACTCTACTCCATAGTATTCAATTGCTTATCAGCCTGCCATTATTTCGACCGAGACAACGCCCGACACGGAGTAAAGGCGGCTTATGAGCTCATCGGTCTCGACGGCGACCGACTCAGCCACGAACGACACCGTCACAAGCGCCACGCCGTTTGCGGGGATGCTCTGGTTTATCGTGAGAATATTTGCGCCCGTTTCGGTAAAAATAGACAGGACGGCGGCAAGCTTGCCGGGCTTGTCGTGCAGCTTGATGTGCAGGGTCATGATGTTGTCCCGCTTCATGTCACGGAACGGAGCGATCGCATCCTTGTACTTGTAAAATGCGCTGCGGCTGAGGTCAACGGCCTCGACCGCCTCGGCGACCGTGCGGGCAGCGCCCGTCTCCAGCAGCGCCTTGGCCTCCATGACCTTGACGAAAACCTCGGGAAGCGCATCGGCCTTGATGAGATAGTATTTCGGTTTTCCGGCTTGCATATCGGCACCTCCGGTTGTTTTTTCGTTGACTTAGAGCCAAACCGCTATCGGTTCTGACCGGCCAAAAAGCGCCGCAAGGGCACGCCGACAGACGATAGAGTTCGTCCCCCGTCAACTTGATGTTATTTATTCGATATAGTCTTAGACTAACACATTAGGGCAGCTTTTACAAGTGCCGCAGGAAAAAGGGTGGTTTATTAAAAATGCTTTGGGGCATCATTTTCAGCATTATCGCAGGTATGGCGATGAGCGTACAGGGCGTCATGAATACCCGGCTCGGCGAGGGCATCGGCAACATGGAGGCCAACGCCTTCGTGCAGGGCAGCGCCTTTGCGCTGGCGCTCGTGGTGCTGCTTTTCTACCGGCAGGGCAGCTTCTCGGCGCTCGGGCAGGTCAACAAGCTGTACTGGCTCGGCGGCGTTTTGGGGCTTGTCATCACGCTCACGGTCATGCTCGGCATCAAAAGTCTCGGCACGACCCTCGCCATATCAATTATTCTCATTTCGCAGCTTTTTATTGCGGCGCTCATCGACGCATTCGGTCTGTTCGGCAGCGAAAAGTTAGCCTTCGGCTGGAACAAATATGTCGGCCTTGCCCTCATGACCGGCGGTATGCTTCTGTTTAAAACGGCCTAGCCGTTTTGAACAGAAGCTGAGCGAACAGCGCTCAGATATTTTCTGTCCCACACCGATAAGCTGATGGGCAGACTAAGCTTCGGTACGCAGCCACCGGTTGGGCTAAAGCAGCAACGACCAGCGGAAGCGTAAAAGCGTATTGGAAAACAGGCAGTGCAAAACGCACTGCCTGTTTTGGTCAACTTAATAATTCGGCACTTCGATGCCGTCGGGGGTGATGCTGAAGCTAAATGGATTATCCATTGTGGTGAATACGCTGTCGGACCATGTATCGTCTGTCATGCGGGCTTCCATCGCCGTTTTTACGGGGTATTGCAGCCAATCCCACTGGTGTATATACACGAGGAAGGAGGTAAACCCCTGAGTGGTTCTGTCATAATCTAGTTCATCGTTGCCAACCATGGAGTAGGCAATGTACCCACGGCAGCGCTCGCCGTCAGCCGGCATTGAAAAAGTGGCGAAGGGATCTTCCCTCGTATTCCCCACATAGAGGAAGAAGGGCGAGGCGTAGGCCTTTTCACCAAGCCAATGGTAAGGCGAGGCATAGGTTTTTCCGTCCTTGTCGTACAGCACCCGGCCGGTAAAATTGCCGCCGGAGTATAAATCGTCAGTTTGGTCATTCCTGCGCTGATACGCAGGCCAAAGCTGGAGCGCCTCCGTGCCGTAAAAGCCGGGGTTGGAATTCCATTCAAAGTGGTGAATGACTATCCATTTGTCCTGCTCGCCGGACAGCCGCACGGCGATATTCGTAGTGCGCATATCCCATTTTAAATCGCCGTTTTCAAGCTCATCGTACACATCAATGCCGATATCCTCCGCACCCTCGCAGGCGGCGATGTCCTCCTCGGTGAGGTCGTTCAGGACATCCTCGGGAAAACCCATGGCGATGAGGTGCGACTTTATCTCCTGCGTCTTATCCGTTGCCGCCGCTTTCTCGGGCTTCCAATCCATATCATAGCTGCTGCCGAAGATGTAGCCCGCTAAGCAGCCGAGGACGACCACGACAGCGATAACGATGACGATGCACAGGTCGGTGACCTTGACGGCCGCCGGTTTGACGGTGTAGCCCGCCTCATCGAGCACCTTCGACAGCTTGCACAGGCTCACGATGATGAGGATGTACGAAATGAGCAGCGCCCCAACGATGATGAGCCCTTCGAGCTGCATAACAGCGGCAAAGCATCCGACTGCATACCACATGAAGAACGCAAGCGCCGCACCCGCTTTCGGAGGAAGTCCGGCCTTGCGCTTCACGGCACACAGACCACGCCAGAAGCAGAGTATTTGGATAAGCAGCAGCGCAACGACAACGGCGTTGTCAGCAGACTGGATATCTGGGGTCAGAATTTCATTTTTATAAATGGTCGAGTTTAGAATGAAGTCGGCAAAGAAGTTCAAGGCTCTGAGCACTGCAATGCCGTAGCAGGCGCCAAACCAGCCGTTTTCACGGCGCAGGGTGCGGAAGCCCAAGAGCAGCAGCACCATGCCGATGGCAGGCAGAATGTAGTTCAGACCGAGGATGTCGAGCGTTATCACGCACAGTGCAAAGCCGAAAAGTATGCGGTTCATCGCCCGCCTCCACGGCGTTACAGCCTCTGCAATATCATCGGGCGGAAGCTCGGAAATGCTCTCGGTGAGCATGGCATCAAAGTCATGGTCGTTCATGGCTTTCCATTCGTGTTCACTCATGCGCTTCACCTCCCAACATCCTGCGCAGGCGCTGCTTCAGGCGATACAGTCTGCCCTCGACCGCACGCTCGGTCAGGCCGAGCTCCGAGGCTATCTGCGCCGTGGACTGTAAGTAATAATACTTGCGGTAAAACAGCGTTCTGTCCTTCGGCGAGAGCTTTTCCAAGGCACTGCGAAGTGCCGCTTGGCGCTCTTTTTGAAGAACGACCTCCTCGGGCGTAGGCTCGGGTGACGGCGTGTCTGGCGGTATCTCATCCAACCCGCTGTGTCGGGCGTTCTTTCGTGCGTAGTTCAATGCCGTGTTTCGGGATACCGCAGTCAGCCATGCGCTCCAGCTGCCGCGGCCTGCGTCAAATTGGCCGATCTTCTCCCAGACACGCACCGTGACCTCCGACACGCAGTCGGCTTGGTCGTGCGCATTGGGCAAAATGGGCGCAATGACATACCGCATCAGCGGCCCGTAGTGCAGCAGCAGAGCCTCCATGCCCCGCTCGTCATGTGTCAGCAGCAGCTCAATTATCTCCGGCTGTTTCACAGCATCGCCTCCTCTCGCCCTACCCTCTGCTATATTATACACGATGCGGCACCAAATCCCACGGTTTTGTTGGGTTAGCAGGTTAAGCTGCCGGTGAAGTTGAGCGCTATGGCACTCAGATTTTTTGTACCGCACCGACAGGTTGACGGACGACTTTAACTAAAATGTGCAGCCATCGGTCGGGCTGACGCAGTACAGACTATGCTGCGGGGGCATTCGCTAACAAAAAATAAAAGAGCTGCGCACAGGAGAAGCGCAGCTCTTTTATTCAAGATTGGTATCTTGGGATTGCGTCGGGTGAGGAGACCCGGCGCAGGACTGCTAAGCAGCCTAAACAAAATAGAGAGAGAAAGTAAAAAATGTTTTCAGGATAGCTTGTTATTTATCTGACGATTGAATAATAGCACATCTCGCCTCGCTTGTAAATACCCTTTGTCGATTTTTTATCAATAATTTTGCGATTTGTCACTTTGCACAACTGTGTTGTCGCTTTGTTGTTGATTGCGCACAAAAGTCGATGTGTTTTGGGATGCACGATGGGTTGATGTACAGACTATATTTAATACACAGTAACCGGCCGGGCTGCGGCAAAAGCGACTATTAAATCTTCAATCCGTATTGAAAAATGCAAATTGAAGCTTCACCGGTGTTTGGCTTCCGTCGACTTGATTACATCGGCATCTGCAGCTGCACACTTAAACGAATTTTAAAATATGTCCGAAGAAATTTTAAGCTTTGTTTTATATTTCGTTACACCCGCTTAAAAAAGTGCGGGTATTATCATAGCCGTAAACAGGAGGAATATAAAATGACTGATTTGAATGAAACAGCGGCCAGCTTCGATCTTTTCTCTAAGGTCCTTTTTGTTGTCGATTACAATGAAGAAGAAATTCGCCACCGTGCCGTCGAGACCGCAGCAGCCGAGGCCGACTGCACCCGTGAGGTGCCTGCAAAGAATGTGAAGCTTTTTTGTGACCGCACCGGCAACTACGCCGAGGTCATCGTACCGAGCGGCTGCGACACCGCCTGCGGCATGAAGCTGTGCGTCATCGTCGATACCGACACGATGGAGGTGCGAGGCGTGTGCCCCATCGATTGAGTAAAGCAAAAGAAAGGCCCTGCGGCTTGGCCGCAGGGCTTGAAGTTTTATTTGCCGGTTTTGGTCTGCTCGGGGATGATATCGTAGGTCGGTATTATCTGAATGGATATCTTGTCCTTTGAAAGGTCGATGCTGCGAGTGATATCGTCCGAGCCGATGACGAAGGTGAAGGTCTGTATGCCGTAGTTTTTAAGCTCAAAGCCGGGCATGCGGTTTACATCGGTGGCGATGACCTGACCGTTGACCGCAACGCTTATGATGTACGCACGCAGCTTGATATTGCTGCCGGTGGAGTTTGTGTACTTTGTGCGAACGACAAGGTCTGCGCCCTTGGTAAAGGCCTCCGTCACGGTGATGGGAAGCTTCGACACGGTGCTGACACTGTCGGTCGTGCTGTAAACGGCCTGACCGTCGTCGGGAGTGAAGTATGCGCCGGTGTAGTAGCAGCTAAGGCCGATGGCGTCGCCGTAGAGCGTTCTCGACGACAGAGTCTTGGCGTTATACTGGCGAATCTCATTGGGGTTGCTGGTCACGAGCGTGTTCGGGATGAGCATCGCCTTGTCCTTTGTGAAGTTGAGCGCATTGTACACGCCGCCGCACATGAGTGCGATCCTCGTAGTGCCGTTTTCGTCCATGGAGTAGATATTGCGGTTAAACGACGACAGGCAGTAGACGAGGTCACCGTGCTTGTACAGCGAGCGGAATTTGCTGTTGGTGGCGGCGGGGAACTCGCCCTGCGTGTAGATAACGCCCGGACACTGGAGGCTCATGGCGTAGAGCTTGCAGTCGTAGTTGCCGTCGGCATCGTAGGCGAGGAAGTACATGACATGGCCATCGTAGAAGCTGGTGTTTATATCGGCCGAGGACACCTTGGAGATAGTGCCGTCTGCGATGGTGTAGGCAAAGAGATTTGTTGCGCCGTCAACACCGAGCTTGAAGTAAATTTTGCCGTTCCAGCCGTAGGGCGTGAACGAGCGGGCCTCGGCGTAGGTGTAGCCGCTGTGGATGGCGGAGAATCTGCCGCCGGAGATCTTACCGAAGTCGTACTTATAATCTGCGGGCTTGTCGGCATAAGTCGAGAACAGCAGAGCGTACAGGCCGCCGTTATAGAAGCAGTAGCTTTCGACTATCTTGCCATGGTAAACGGTGGTGAACTCCTCGGAAAGGGGGTCGTAGCACAAAAGCGAGCCGCTGGCCGTTCCGGCGGTGGCACGGCAGAAGTAGACCTTGCCGTTGTAGACACTGATGTTGTTGAGATACTCGCCGTCCGTGCAGGAGTACAGCTCGGTGTGCTTGTCGTTCATGTCCGTCAGGTACAGGGAGTAGACCTCGGTCTGCGGGTCGGAGTAGGACTTGTAGATGGCGTAGTAGTCGCTGCCGAGCTGGACGGCGACGCTGTCGTTTTCAAGATTGGCCTGATAATCTGCCATTGCGGCGTTTGCCTTCGTGTCGTGGCCGAGCCTTACGGCGGGGACGACAAGGCGTGCGGCGACGACCGCTATCTGCGCACGGGTGGTGTATTCACGACCCATGAACTCGTTGTTTTCCATGCCGTTCATTATACCGGCGGCGTACATTTTCTTGACCGAACTGAGGTAGTAAGACGGGATGTCGGCCTCATCGGCGATTTTGAGGTCGCTTATCGCAGCGGTGTCGGCGCTGTCAAGCAGGCGGCTGAAGATGTAGGCAAGGTCATAGCGGGAGATGCCCGCCTCATCGAGCGTGCTCAACTTCGGGCAGGTGCTCGGCAAAAGGTCGTTTTTGACGCAGTAGTCATAGTAAGCGGAGTACCAGTATTCGCCTGTCTCGCTGCTGTCGAGCGCATTGCCGTTGTAAGCCGAGTGCACACGGGCGGCGATGGTCACGGCGTGCGACCATGTGACCGTCTCCTCGGGGCCGAAGGTGCCGTCGGGATAGCCTATCATGATGCCCCTGTCGTAGCAGATCTTTATGCCGGAGTAAGCCCAGTAGTTTGTGACAAGGTCGCTGTAGGTGTATCTGCCCATATCGGCGATCTTCTCAAATGCGTTGAGCCCACGGCCGGGCGCGGCAAAGGCACTGAGCGAAAACAGGCTTGCAAAGATAAGCACGCACGCTATTGTTCTGGTAAACTTCTTCATATAATGACCTCCGGTCGGACTGCGGCGCAACGCCGGTTACAATTCGGTATCAGTTCCGATTATAGCAAGTCGCCGAGGGTTTTGCAATAGGAAACTGTAATAAAGTAGATAAATAAATTGTCTAAACGCCGCAGAGGGCGCTGTCGAAGCCTGTCGGGCAAAAAATCGCAGTCGGGGTATTGACTTGGTGTGCCTGTTGTGGTATTATATATAAGCTCTAAGGAGCCAATATCGCGGAGTGGAGCAGTTCGGTAGCTCGTCGGGCTCATAACCCGAAGGTCGTGGGTTCAAATCCCTCCTCCGCAACCATAAAAGAAACCTCTTTTGTCTACCAGGATAAGAGAGGTTTTTCTTGCTTTCGGGGCAAAAAGCGGGGCGAATAATAGAAAAACGGGCTTTGGAGCGGTCGATTGGCTGCTCCGAAGCCCGTTTTTTGCGTTTAGTTTGCCTTTCCTTTTCTGACATTTTGTGCTACAATCAGCACAAAAGCAAGCGAGGTGAATGATGTGCGGCAGACCGATAACGATTTTTTTGAGGAATACAAACGCTTAGACAGGCTCTGCGCCGATATGTACTCATGCAGAAACGGGGTCAGCGAGTATATCGCTCAAATGGAGAACCGTTTTTATCAGGGACAATTTCGTGTTCCCTCATGGAGCTCCGACCACAAAATGCTCAAGCATGTCCGATGGGTAAGAAATCAGATCGCTCATGATTCGGGCGCTTACCAAATCAGTGAGCCGGAGGACTTGGAGTTCGTTTTGAATTTTTATGAGCGCATATTCTCGGGGCAAGACCCGCTGACGCTGCTCAGAAAAGCGACAGAGGCGGAAGCCGAACGCAGAAAGCGGCAGGCCCGGAGCGCAACCTCGACTCCGCCGGATAATGAATCGACCGGCAAGCCGCTCGGGATTGTTATCGGCATAGGAATCGTGGCTCTCGTTCTTACGATAATTTTCGCCGCAATACTATTGCGGAGCTTGTAATTGCGCTGCGCAGAAAGTATACTTGTTCTCAGAGGTGATATTATGATTACAGCGCAGGAAGCGTTAGGCAGACTCATGGAGGGCAATAAAAAATATCTCGGCGCCGAGGTGGGGTGCGGGGATATATCGCTTGCAAGTCGGCTGCGGACTTGCTCGCAGGGGCAGGCGCCGTATGCGATAATCATTGCGTGCTCGGACTCCCGTGTCATTCCCGAGAGCATCTTTTCTGCCGGTATCGGCGAGCTGTTCGTGATCAGAGTTGCGGGCAATGTGATCGACAACCACCAGCTCGGCAGCATCGAGTACGCCGCCGAACACCTCGGCTGCAAGCTCATCATGGTGCTCGGGCACGACCACTGCGGAGCGGTCGATGCGGCGATAAACCACGACCCGGACGGCTACATCAAGTTCATCACCGATGAGATACGCATCGCCATCGGCGACGAGACCGACGACTACACCGCCTGCTGTCTGAATGTTAGGCACAGCATCGAAATGATAGAAAGCAGCATCGAGATACGCAAAGAGGAGACCCACGGCCTCAAGGTCGTCGGTGCGCTCTACCATCTGTCCGACGGCAGTGTCGAAATGCTTTGATACGCAAAAACTCCGTCCAATGCTGCGGGATGATAACGAAGTATTGAAAACAAGTTATCAGGCATAGCAAGGGCAAACAGAAAATCACCGAGAAAAGTCCTAAATGGGCTAATCTCGGTGATTTTCTATATCCGCATATTCAATTTCAGATAATTCTCTTGCTAATGTAGTACTTATCTCTATGACGGTATATGATTTTGTACTTGACGACGGCCTTCACTCCTTCCCTATAAGCGAGAGAAAATCCTGCAGCAGTTCTACTTTCATTTTCAGCTGTTTGTTTTCATGCTTCTCCTCTTGTAAGGTCTTTGCCGACTTGCGTCCTCGTTGCTTGCGGATACCCGGTATTTCTTTTCGCTGCTGCCGATGTGTGTAGCCTTCTGCGTTCAGTCGCTGCACCTCCGACAGCAATTTCTCTACTTTCTCGTATTTCCTTGGCATGAAAATTACCCCCTATGTAGTACTTCCATTTTCCTACATAGGGGGTGTTTTGTCTATTGTCCGTTTTTTACGGTTCGGTGCAAAACGGCGCAGCAGTTTTTGTTGTTTCGATTATTACGCTGCGGGAACTGCTTCCGCCTTGGCTTTCTTTTTGGCGGAGGCGGCGGCAACGGCGAATATTACTGCGACGACTGCGAGCAATATCAGTGCGATAAACTGCAGCGTGCCGGAGTAGGTGCCGTCCTTGAGCGGGTAGGTGTAGCCGTAGTAGCGGGTGCATGCGCCGAAGATGTTGCAGGCAACTGCCAGCACTGCGGTGATGATGCCGAGGGTGGCGGCGCCGCCCTTGCCGGCAAGGCCCATGAAGCCGGCAATGAGGCCGAGCAGCGATGCGATCGCCACGGCGACATACAGGCCAAGGCGCATGTACAGCTCGTGGGTGACATCGGCGACATGGTCGGCAACGGACTCACGGAATGTCTTGCACACTACGAGGCACTGGTCAAGATCCAGATACGGATCGCCGTTGCGAAGGGTCACCACATTGCCGTTATCATCGACCTTGTACCAGCTGAAGTCCTCGCCGAGACGCTGCTCGGGACCGGGAACTGCCATATCGCCGTTGTGGCGGTAAATGGGCTTATTCTTATAGCAGGTCATGGTGTACTCGTCAACGAGTGCCATGCCGTTTTCAAACTCCTCGAGAGAAGCCTTGCCGTCGGCAAGCTTTGCCGCACCGGCTGCAAGCTCCTTTTCGCCTGCCTTGAGCTTATTTGCGCCTGCGGCAAGCTCCTTCTCGGCGGCCTTGAGCTTTGCTTCGCCCTCGGCAAGCTCCTTCTCGCCTGCTGCAAGCTGAGCCTCTGCGGCCTTGAGAGCCTTCTCGCCCTCTGCGACCTTCTTCTTGCCGGCCTCGAGCGCTGCCAGACCGTCCTCATACTCCTTGAGCTTAGCCTTGCCGTCGGCGACCATCTGCTGCATGTATTTGGGGAAGTCGGTGACATCCTCGGGGATGGTCAGACCGGCCTTCTCGGCGAGGGGACGAACCTTGCTCACGAACCATGCCTGAGCGGAGTCAAAGCCGGGAATCTTTGCAATGGTGCCGTCACGGAACTGGACATAGGTATTGAGCAGCGGCATGAGCGGCTCGATCTTGGAGAGCATTGCCTTGCCTTCATTGTAAGCCTTGGTATTGGCATCGATGAGCTTCTGACCCTCTGCGACCTGCTTCTTGCCGGCCTCAAGATCCTTCTTGCCCTTTTCGTACTGGGCATAGCCCTCTGCCAGGGCCTTCTTGCCTTGCTTATATGCGGCGAGGCCCTTTTCGTACTCGCTCTTACCGGCATTATAGGTCTTCTTACCGGCGGTAAGCTCTTTCTTGCCGGCCGAGTAATCGCTCAGACCCTTTGCGTAGGCGCCGACGCCTTCATTGTACGCATCTTCGTTTTCTTTCAGAAGTGCGATAGCATCCTCAAGCTGACCGACAACATCTGCTGCCTTTGCATCGTCTTCCTTGTACTTCTTGATGGCCAGACCGTCCTTCACGCCGAGACCGACGGCGACGAGGCCGAACAAGCAGACAATGATAAGAAGAATGCTCATAACGGTGGTAAACGCTGTTTTCTTCATTTCTTTCCCCTTAATATTTTACTTACTAATGCATATTGTTAATTAATATGCCGTGTATTCACATTTTATTAACAAAAACGCAAATTGTCAATACATCAAATGAATTTTGCCAAAACAGTTACAGAAAAGTTTCATTGCAATTTTTGTGCAAATCTGCTAAAATGAATGTCTAAACTGTTTATACAGGGGGCTTTAAAATGGCTATCACTAAAGAATATCTTGATTCCATCCGCTTTGAGATCGCAAAGCAGAAATATTATAATGCCGGCAAGGTCGATGCAAAGCTTGACGAGCTCAAGCAGGAGGTGCTGACGCTGCTTGACGAGAATGTCAAGCTGCGCAAGGCTGCCGACGATGTGAAGTCGGCCAAGGACGAGATCGGCGGCGCCGTGATAAATGCACAGGCGCAGGCAAAGGCCGCCGTCGAGCAGGCGGAAGCGGAGGCTGCACGGCTGATAAAGAAGGCCGAGTCCGACGCCGAGGCGATAACTGCCGACGCAAAGGCGCAGGCAAACAAAATTCTCGCCGACGCAAAGTTTCAGGCAGGTTTGCTTTTAGAGCAGGCAAAGAGCTCTGCCGAGAAGCTTGCCGCACCGGCGCAGACGAATCCGGAGAGCTTTTCGCTGCGTCAGCTCGAAGCCATCGACAAGATAAACAAGCAGCTTGACGAGCTGAATGTCACGCACGCAACGCAGATCTTCCGGCTCAAGCAGGCACTTATGACCATGGCTACGGAAAAATAAAAGGCAAGGGCAGTATAGGACGGAATCAAGCCGGTTTTGTGCGGCTTTTTCCCGCCCATGCTTCGCAAAAAATTCCGGTAATACACAAAGTATTGCCGGAATTTTGTTGTCTTGTCTGAACGAAAATCAGCCCGCTCAAAACTACAGGGACGGAGCGTCGAACGGCAGCACCGTCAGTACCTCCGCCCTCATCATTGCCGCCATCGGCGACATTGCCGTCAACACCCGTGAACTCAACCGCAAGACCAAGTAAGATTAAACTCCAAAGCAGATAGGCGCTGCCTATCTGCTTTCTTTTTCGTCCTTCTTCAGGACGATGAGCTGCGGGTCGGGCTGGGACATGTAGAGCTCCTCGCACTCACGCTGGGCTTCGACGAGTATTCTTATCGCCTGCTCAGATGCCCGCACCATTTTCAGATACATTTCTTTATAGTCCATACTTAACCTCATTTTAAGCACACTTTAAAACTGAATTGTGCTCTTGCTGAACATAATATCACAAAATGCATCTAAAATAAACACAAATATGATTTAGATTGGAGCGATATTATGGCCATCAAAAGTATGTCTATAAGGATCGACGACAAGATGCTCAACAAGCTGCACGCCGTCGCCGACTACGAAGGCCGCTCGGCCAACAGCCAAATTCTCATCCTCATCCGTGACTGCATCGAGCAGTTCGAGGAAAAGCACGGCAAGATCCAGCAGGGCGAATGAAGCTTCGTAGTGAAGTTTGTCCTTGCGGGCAAAATAGAATAAGAAAGTTGCAGCGTTTAGGCTGCAACTTTCTTATTTTTTGCACCGGCACATATCGCTCCGCTCGCTATTTGGTGAAGTCGAACAGGCGGTCGGGGGTGACGCCGAGGACATCGCAGATGTCAAACACCACATCCAGCGACACGGCGCAGTCGGCGGTCTCGATACGGCTCATGTGGGTGCGGCTGATATCCAAAAGCTCCGCAAGCCGGCTCTGCGACAGCCCCTTTATCTTGCGGTAATAGGCGATATTCAGCCCGAGACGCCGGTATTTTTCGATCTGCTCTATTTTCATGTCATTCACTTTCGGCTTCAAATATATATTATATTCTACTATTTGCGTGAATGATATACGACAACACGGCAGGCGACAATTATAACTTGACAGCGCACAAAAATTATGACATAATACACACGGAGACTAATATCTGACATTTACGGCGGGGCTTCGATGGTTTACTCTCTTCCTGTGGCATCTGTCGCAGATCCTACAATCCCAAAAACCACTAATGCTTTTTCTGAGCACCGCCGCAAATTAGAAGGCAGGCACTTTTGTCACCAAGTGCCTGCCTTTGTTATAAGCACATAACGAGAGCCCGACACAATCTCGTGTCGGGCTTATTTCACGGCATGTACCAGTACGAGTTATACTTATATAAATAGCAGCGGGCGTGGGCGGGCATTTGGGTCAGGGCGTTTTTGATGTTGTAGAAAATCGCCGGTGCCGGCGGTGAGCGAAACGACACCGAACACGCCGAGCCAGCCGAGGTCGGGCAGAGCCATCGCAGCGACGAACGGAACAAGCCCGAAAATTATATTCGGCAGCAGCGACATGAACACAAATCTCCCCTTGCTCATATCCTCCGTGCCGACAACGAACAGCATTCCCTGCAAAAGGTTCGTGTACAGGTACACATCGCCCCGAAAGCACAGTGCGTGCAGCAGCTCGTGCGGGAATAGCGAGGCTAAAAACAGCACAAAGCCGATGAGCCACTGCCCGGACGGGATGCTGCGATAGCGGTATAACAGCGCCGTCATGAGCACCGCAAGCAGGATCAGCGAATACTTGCTGACGATGCGGCTGAGCTCACCCGTGCTGTCGGGCTCTTTGAACTTTACCGCCCCGGGCTTATGCTCGCCGTGCGGCAGGCTGTCGGGGTCTAAATTATACTTACCCATATAGTGCAGCTTCATAGTTTTTACTCCCATATGACAGGCCGATTTCCGCCCATACTGCGTTAAACCCCTAGGAAATACTCCCCCGCAGTATTCCCGTCGGGCTTCGCCTTGTCTGGACGAAAATCTGTTCTGTCCTATTTTGCGTCTATTTTAGGCTGTCCGTCGTCTAAATTCGACATTTTCCCTGCGATTATACCACATTCTGCGGCGGGTGCAAATCTCATATTTAACAATAGTTGAAATATTCATAATAACTCTATATAATTAGTTCAGAGAAATGAATTTTTACCTTTGGAGGTAGCTATGGACAACAGACGCAGCCTTAACCTGACCATGCTGTGCGACTACTACGAGCTCACGATGGGCAACGGGTACTTCGACCATAACATGGGCGACAAAATAACCTACTTCGATGTGTTCTACCGCCAGAACCCCGACATGGGCGGCTTCTCCATCTGCGCCGGACTTGAGCAGGTCGTCGAGTATATTCAGAACCTGCACTTCGAGCCGGAGGACATCGAGTACCTGCGGGGACGCAATATGTTCTCGGAGGAATTTTTGGATTATCTTAAAAACTTCAAGTTCGAGGGCGACATCTGGGCTATCCCCGAGGGCACGCCGGTGTTCCCCCGTGAGCCGATATTGACGGTGCGTGCGCCGGCGATCCAGGCGCAGCTTATCGAGACCTATGTCCTGCTCGAATTAAACCACCAGAGCCTCATTGCCACCAAGGCAAACCGCATCTGCCGTGCCGCCGAGGGCAGAACGGTGCTCGAGTTCGGCTCACGCCGTGCGCAGGGCATCGACGGCGCCGTCACCGGCGCAAGAGCGGCATACATCGGCGGCTGTGCGGGCACGGCCTGCGCCGTTTCCGACACTCGCTACGGCGTTCCGGCTGGCGGCACGATGGCGCACTCGTGGGTGCAGATGTTCGACACCGAGTACGAGGCGTTCAAGGCCTATTGCGAGACCTACCCCACCAACGCCACCCTGCTCGTGGACACCTACAACTCGCTCAAAAGCGGTGTTCCCAATGCCATCAAGGCGTTCAACGAGGTGTTAAAGCCCCTCGGCATCACCAAGTGCGGCATCCGCTTCGACTCGGGCGACATGGCGTATCTGACCCGCAAGGCAAGGGTCATGCTCGATGAAGCCGGCTGGCCGGAGTGCAAGATAACAGTGTCGAACGCCCTTGATGAGCGCCTCATCACGGAGCTTTTGCTGCAGGGTGCGAAGATAGATGCGTTCGGCGTGGGCGAGAGGCTCATCACCTCCAAGTCCGACCCCGTGTTCGGCGGAGTTTACAAGCTGTGCGCCGTGGAAAACGAAAATGGCGAGGTCATCCCCAAGATAAAGATAAGCGAAAATGTCGGCAAGATAACGAACCCCGGCTTCAAGCGTGTCTATCGCCTGTTCGATAAGGAGACCGGCATGGCCGAGGCCGACTACATCACGCTGTATGACGAGGTCGTCGACGACACAAAGCCGCTCGAGATCTGTGACCCCGAGGCACGCTGGAAAACCAAGGTCATGGACGGCTTCAATGCAGTCGAGCTTCAGGTACCCGTTTTCAAAAACGGCGAGCTTGTCTACAAGCTGCCGACGCTCGAGGAGATAAAGCGCACCTGCGCCTACGGCGTGAGCACGCTGTGGCCGGAGGTCAAGCGCTTCGACTACCCGCATCAGTACTATGTTGACCTGTCCGCAAAGCTCATGGCGCTCAAGGACGAAATGCTCAAGCAGGGCAGAAGATAAGGAGCGAAATAAATGAACACCATTGACAGAAGAGAAGATATCGTGCGCAGGCTCACAATCTCTGCCGAGCCCATCAGCGCCAGCACCCTCGCCGCCGCCTATGGTGTGAGCAGGCAGATAATCGTCGGCGACATTGCACTGCTGCGTGCCTCCGGCGAGAAAATTTCCAGCACTCCGAGGGGCTACATCCTCGCCGATGGCGGCCGCAGCGTGTATACCGTCGCCTGCACCCACAGTGTTGAGGACACCGAAAAGGAGCTCAATATCATGGTCGACAACGGCTGCAAGGTGTTGACCGTTTCGGTCGAGCACCCCGTGTATGGGCTGCTGACAGGCGAATTGCAGCTTGCAAGCCGCTACGATGTGCGCAAATTTGTCGAGAAGCTGCAAAGCGGCGAGGTGCGCCCGCTGTCCGAGCTTACCGACGGCGTGCACCTGCACACGCTCGACTGTCCGGATGCCGAGTGCTTCGAGCGCACCCGCCGTCAGCTTGAGCAGGAAGGGCTGCTGTACACCTGACAAAGTTTTAATTAGGGTTGACAAATTTCATATTCGTGTTAAAGTGGGCTTTACAGGTGTCATGACACCGTGAAACTCACTTTAATTTTAAGCATAAGGGGAGTATTCGAACCCGTTTTTAAGCGGATTTGAGCGCCGAAGCTTTCTCGTTCACAATGCCTTGTCTGCGGCACTCCTCTCTCGCTTAAAAATCCGAAAGACCTCTGCCATAGGATCTTTGCTCTTTGTCAAGGCAGAGGAGGCGGAAATACTTTCGTATTTCAAGGACGATAACGCACAGAAAGAGTAAAAAGACATGGCAGAGGCGGGTTTGGATATTCCCCTTATGCTTACGGAGGAATGATTTGATATGGCAAAATTTAAGTCGTTTTTGAAGCGCAAGGATGTTGAGGTCAGCCTTAAGCGTTACGGCATTGATGCTCTCGGCGCAATGGCGCAGGGTCTGTTCTGCACCCTGCTCGTCGGCACGATACTCGACACGCTCGGCACGCAGTTAGGCATAGGATTTTTGGCCTCTCCCATCGTTGAGATAAACGATGTCGGCTACACGATAGGCAAGTTCGCCTCGGCAATGGTGGGACCTGCCATGGCCGTCGCCATCGGCTATGCGCTGCACGCTCCGGCAATGGTGCTGTTCTCGCTCATCCCCGTCGGCTATGCGACCAATGTCATGGGCGGCGCAGGCGGCCCGCTGGCGGTGTATGTCGTTGCAGTCGTCGCTGCCGAGTGCGGCAAAATGGTCTCGAAGGAGACGAAGATTGACATTTTGGTGACCCCCATTGTCACCGTGCTTATAGGCATCGGCCTTGCGTACTTCATCGCCTCACCCATCGGCAAGGGCGCAATGGCGGTCGGCGATGTGATCAAATGGGCGACCACGCAGCAGCCGTTCGTGATGGGCGTTTTGGTGTCCGTCATCGTCGGCATTGCGCTCACTCTGCCCATTTCGTCTGCGGCAATCTGCGCAGCGCTTAGCCTTACGGGTCTTGCCGGCGGTGCGGCGCTCGCCGGATGCTGCGCCAACATGGTCGGCTTTGCGGTGATTTCGTTCCGCGAAAACGGCTGGGGCGGCGTTGTGTCGCAGGGCTTGGGCACCTCGATGCTCCAGATGGGCAACATCGTGCGCAATCCGAGAATCTGGATACCCGCAATAGGCGCCAGTGCGATAACCGGCCCCGTTGCCACCTGCGTTTTCAAGCTCGAGATGAACGGCGCAGCGGTGTCATCCGGCATGGGCACCTGCGGCCTCGTCGGCCCCATCGGCGTATGGACGGGCTGGGCAAATCCGAGCGCCGAGGCCCTTCTTGACGGAGCGCAAGCGATCATCCCCACCGCCGCCGACTGGCTCGGCCTCGCCCTGATATCCATCGTCCTGCCCGCAATTCTTGCGTGGCTGTTCGGCAGGCTCTGCCGTAAGCTCGGCTGGATAAAAGACGGCGACCTGAAGCTGAACTAACTCTTTCAATTCGCTTTTTCAATACGCATCAACGCTTCTGCTATTCTTTACTGCCTCAGCCCGACCGGTTTTTTCAATACGCATCAAAACACCTACTATTCTTTACTGCGCTATCCCGACCGGTGAGTGCGTGCTAAAGTTTAGTCTGACCATCAACCTATCGGCTTTTCAATACGGATTTACGCTCCCGCTTGTCGCTTTTGCGCTATCCCGACAGGTAGGTGCGTGCTGGAGTTTAGTTTGGATATCAACCAATCGGTCCGATGAGAAATACTTAACAGCAAAAAAAGAGTAATTGTCGATTGCTTTCGACAATTACTCTATTTTTATAGCGATCAAGAGCGTTATATAATCGTTTTTCACCTATCTAACAAACACAGACCGTTAAACAGGCGCAGTACAGACTAATCGCAGAGGATTAAACCTCCGCAGTCAAATCGACCGCTGCACCGATACCCCGTACCG
>ERZ827043.1898-NODE-1898-length-19577-cov-15.939043_pt1 | contig 19577 bp, 18 predicted proteins | sample MGYA00519923_ERZ827043 | MGnify/ENA primary metagenome ERZ827043 (study PRJEB31778, sample SAMEA3449251) | human gut metagenome | biome: human gut; feature: human-associated habitat; material: faeces | place: United Kingdom | collected 2010/2012 ...
TGCGTGGAAGTCAAGCCGTCTGGTGTCTTGGTACATTCTCATATCACCCCTATATCATTCTATATTTCAGGTGTGATTATGAGAACGAAATGTAATTTTATATTTCAGTAGTATTTTATTGTCCATTCACATACTTGCGGGGGTGCGAAGGAGAATATATAATTTTTCTTGGGAACTTCATATTGGCACAACATAGTGCTGGTATTCTATTCAAATATGGGAGGTGTTCTTAATGGCGAAAATTTTGATTGTTGAAGATAATCAAGGGACAAACAAGGCGATATGCGAATATATGAAAGAGGCAGGGCATACGCTCTTTTCCGCTTTTACTGGTAGTGAGGCACTAAAAATATTCCGTGAAAGAGAACTGGATATAATTGTTCTGGATATTATGCTTCCCGAAATGTCGGGTATCGTTGTTCTGCATGAAATCAGGAAAATCAGCAATATTCCTGTAATAATGCTTACTGCACTTGACGATGAATATACACAATCCAACAGTTTTGATGAAATGGCAGACGATTATATAACAAAGCCCTTTTCTATGCTCATTTTAGGGAAACGGATTACTGCGTTACTTCGCAGAAGCCAGAACAAGCCTACTGTTAATATGATTAAGCTCGGAGATGTTACCGTTGACTTTTCTGGATATACAGCCTGTGATGAAAACGGTAAAATAGACATTACCCCAAAGGAACTGGAAATCCTGAAAGTGCTGATTGACAATAAAGGTTTAGTCCTGTCTCGCAATCAAATCTTGGACGAGGTGTGGGGATACGATTGTGATGTGATCGACCGCACAATAGATGCCTATATTCGTAATATCCGCAAAAAGCTCCGTTTGGATTGCATTACTACGGTCAAAGGAATAGGTTACAAATTTGAAATGGGGCAAGAAATATGAAGAAAATGAAGTTATTTCCGAAGATATTCTTATTTACATTTACAATGATGCTTTTGATTTCAATTATAGCGCACTTGCTGATTTTCCTAATTGCGCCATCCCAAAATGTACTTGTTACGAATATGGTAGTAACAAATACAGGGGTAAGTGCTCTGTCAGAAGTAGATATGCCCCGGCTCATTACTCAAACTATGTTGAAAACATTTCCGATTTCTATATTCTGCTGCGCCGCTATATCGGCATTGTTTTCATACTTCTTTTCCAGAGGCATAACCACTCCGATTTTATCGCTCTCAAAATCCGCAAATCAAATGTTGAAATTGGAGCCAGACGCAAAAGCGATTGTATCGTCAAAGGATGAAATTGGAGCTTTAGCTACTGATATTAACAATTTATATCAATCCTTACTTTTGACTATCCGCAATCTGGAGTTGGAAAAGGAAAAAGTTAGTCTTGCGGAAAAAGAGAAAATTGATTTTCTCCGAACAGCGTCCCATGAGTTAAAAACGCCTGTCACAGAGCTAAATGCGACATTGGAAAATATGATTTTAGGCATTGGGGAATACCGTGATTATGAAACCTATTTGCCCAAGTGCAAAGAAATTACTGAACAGCTTGGGGATATGATTAGAGATATACTTAATGCTTCACGCTTGCAAACACAAGGTAATAATGAGCCATGCAGCAACTTTTCATTGAGAACCCTCCTTACAGAGCTGTGTGAACCGTATCGCTTAATTGCAGAAGCCAAGGGCATTAAGTTCAAAATAGAGCTTTCAAGTGACGCTTTCGTATATCTTCCAGAAGGCCGGTTGAAAAAAGCAATATCGAATATCCTTTCAAATGCGGTCAACTATACGGAGGCTGGACAATCAATATCAGTTGTATTTGATAAAAATAAGCTATCAGTTTCTAACGAATGTAGCGTATTACCACCCGAACAGCTACAACACATATTTGAGCCATTTTATCGTCCAGATTTAGCCCATAGCCAAGCAACCGGGGGAAATGGGCTCGGTCTATACATTGTCCAGACGATCTTGGATAAATTGCGCTTGAAATATCAGTTTGTTCCCATGCCAAACGATAGAGGCATGAGTTTTACAATACAGTTTTGAAAGAAGTCTCTGCTTTCCGATTTCCACAGGAAAAGCAGAGACTTCTTTCGTTCAACATTGGCACAACATTGATTTTATAATCATCCAACATAGAAGATGTACTATGTCTGCGAAAGGAGGTAAAACGCCAACTACTAAAATGAAGGAGGTAAAATCTATGGCGAAAAAAATTGGAATTATTGTTCTGCTATGTTTCTCTTTATGCGTCGGTGGTGTCTCTGCTTTCGCTAATGAAGGCCATGACGAAACAGATACCCAAACACTTATCGAAACGCAGCCCCCGGTATCCTCCGTCCTTTTCAGGCAAGACGGAGCATATATTCAGCAGAGTACAGACGAGGGCAAAACATGGCAAAGCTATTCTCCCATCGAGGAAACAGACTACTTCACTTATGATGAATTTTCCGCATGGATTGAAAATGAAACGGAAAATATTCAAAAGTTGGTCGATGCTGGAGAATGGACAGAAGCAGAAGCGACAGAAGCACTTGAGTATTACGATGAAATCCTTAAATCTATTTTAGAGGGCAAAATGGTAGGAAAAAGAGCTTCTTCAAGTGACGATCAGTTGTTCTTTTCTATGCCCGATAACGCACAGCCTGAGCAGTATCAAACATTCGTCTTTGATGGGAATACCTACAAGAGTATAGGCCCATTTGATACGGAGGAAGAACTGTTCAATGCCCTTAAAGAATATACCGATACAGAAGTTGAAGCAGGAACAATGTCACAAGCAGAAGCAACGGCACTTTTAGAAAAGTATCAATAGAAATCTGCCGCACGACGGCAAAAGAAAAAAAGCCGTCGTACAGCAGATACATTTTCATGCGCCCAAGAAGCGGCGGCTCATTTTTCAGAGCCGCCGCTTCTCTTTGGATAAACGATAGAGGACACGGCGGCCCATAGGAGGGTGCCGCCGTGTCCATTTCACTTTTCTATAACTTCTTTAATTTCCACCAGCTAAAAAAAGCGTAGCTCCCCCTCCGGGACAGTCTGTCTATGAAGGTACAATATATCAGTACAATTATGATAATGTAATTTCGCGCGTCCGCATAGCGTCATGCTGTGCGGGCGTTTTTATATGCCTGTACCTTGGGACAAATTGTCCCAAGGTAGCCAGTCCCGGCTGTCGATCTCCGCCGATTCTTCTTTCTGTTCACCCACCCACACATGAACCGAATGGAGGAAATACAAATGACGACCATCAATCTGAAGGACTTTTACGCTTGGTACACCCATGATGAATACATCGAAGTTTCCGACGAAGTGGCCGCCGAGCTGAAGGCGGACAAGCTGTATGAGGCAGCCCATCAGCGGCGCACGACCCGCAACAAGGCGCAGTATTCCCTCGACTGTGACGATGGGATCGAATACTCGGCCTGCCTGCATGAGCCGATGCCGCAGGAGCTTCTGGATCGTATGGAGCTGTTCGTCCACCTGTGGAACGCCCTCAACTCTTTGCCGGAGGTGCAGGGTGTCCGGGTGGAGGCACATCTGATCCTCGGCAAGAGCTACCGCCAGATTGCCCGGGAGCAAGGCGTGGACAAGAGCGTTGTCCGGCGCTCGGTAAAGCGCGGCATGGCTGCTATGAAAAAATATTTGAAAAAAGTTCTGTGAGTGAGGCTCCATTTGCCCGATTTTTGTCCTTGGTATATGAGAGGTAGTTTTCACCTCTCCGCAGCAAAGTAGTTGATGCTCCGTCACGGATCGTCGCTGTCCGCTGTGAGGGAGCTCCGCATTGAATATGAGCTGTCTTATGACAGGCCAACAGGAGCGGGTGCGGCGCTCCCGCCTTTCAAAAACACCTTGGGACATTTCATCCCAAGGTCATAAGCCGCAGGCCAGCGCTTTTATGAGGCGCTGGCCTTTCCCTGTTGCCGAGAATTGAAAAGGAGGTCTTTATGCAGCAGAGAAAACAACATACCGCATTTGCTGTGGATGGCTACGCCATCACCGCCAGCTTTGCAGACCGCAAAAATGCGGCAGCGCTCCATCATGTAAAGCAGATTTTACTATCTTCCTTTGCCAACAATACGGCAAAAAATAGCTCCGGCGACATCCTTGCAATCCCTCCCGAACAGAGGGATAATAATAGTGGGGGTAGTCCCTATGTACCTTGAAAACTTCATATTCCCCGCGTATTGATTGCGTTTTTTCATTGACCCATCGACAAATGAAAGGACGGATCAATATGATGATGGAAAACAGAATGATGACAGGTAATCGAGTCGATTGCCTATACCGCGTGTCCACCGACAAGCAGGTGGACTACAATGACAAAAGCCAAGCCGACATCCCCATGCAGCGCAGGGAGTGCCATCGCTTCTGTGAAAAAATGGGCTGGACGATTGTTCACGAGGAACAGGAGGACGGTGTGTCCGGGCATAAGGTTAGAGCCGAAAACCGGGACAAGCTGCAAATTATCAAGGAACGAGCCAAGCAGGGAAAATTCGATATTCTGCTTGTGTTTATGTTTGACCGCATCGGGCGTATCGCTGACGAAACGCCTTTTGTGGTGGAATGGTTTGTCAAGAACGGCATCCGTGTCTGGAGTACCCAAGAGGGAGAACAGCGGTTTGATAATCACACGGACAAGCTCACCAACTACATCCGCTTCTGGCAGGCTGACGGCGAAAGCGAAAAGACTTCAATTCGCACAAAAACCGCTCTCGGCCAGCTTGTCGAGGACGGCGGTTTCAAGGGCGGTCTTGCTCCCTATGGGTATGACCTTGTAAAAAGCGGACGCTTTAATAAACGCAAGCACGAGGTTTTTGAGCTGGCTATCAATGAAGCCGAGGCCGCTGTGGTACGGATTATCTTTGACAAGTATGTGCATGAGGGTTTCGGTGCTCAACGGATCGCCACCTACTTAAATAACCTCGGCTATCGGGCGAGAACGGGTAAAATGTGGCATCACGCCAGCATTCGCGGTATCATTTGCAATCTGACATATACTGGGGTACTTCGCAGCGGCGAAAGCCGCTCCCAAACGCTGCCCCATTTGCAGATCATAGCGCCGGAGCTGTTTGAGGCCGCACAGCACATTCGTACCTCCCGCGCCAACTCCGCCGAACAGGAACGGCGTGTACCGCTGAATACCCGTGGTCAGTCCTTGCTGGCCGGGAATGTTTTTTGCGGGCATTGTGGCTCCCGGCTGGCGCTCACCACCAACGGCAAGGCTTATCCATGCAAGGAAGATGCTCACCGCATTGTAAAGCGTGTACGGTATATCTGCTACGGCAAGACACGCAAGCAAACCGAATGTGACGGGCAAACGGGCTACACGGCGCATATACTTGACGGTATCATTGATAAGGTGGTGCGGCAGATTTTTGAGCGGATGAAAGCAATCCCTAAAAGCGAGATCGTTAATATCCGCTACCGTGAAAAGATGGAAGAACGGAAGGCACTTCTCAAAAGTGCAAAATCAGACTACGCCAAGGCCGCCGCCGAGCTTGATACGCTCCGGGCAGAGGTCATTAAATCTCTCCGGGGCGAAAGTGCTTTTTCGCAGGATTTGCTTGGTTCTTTGATCTCTGACTGTGAGACAAAATGTCTCGAAGTTCAGCACACTATGGAGGCGGCGCAGGCGGCCTACGATGAGGGGCAGGTCATGCTGGATGCCTTAAACGCTCAGTACGATGACATTATCTCATGGGCGGATATGTACGACAGCGCCAGCATGGAGTCAAAGAAAATGATTGTGAGCTGTCTGATCCGGCGTGTGGAAGTGTATCGAGACTATCGGCTGCATATCGACTTCAACATTGACTTTGAGCAGTTCAGCGCTGGGCTGGACATTTCGGCAATCGCCGCATAAGAAAAGCCCGCTTCAAAAGAGAAGTGGGCAGAAAACAAAAAACTTGCTTTTTTCAAAGCAAGCATTTATTAAGAATACTCAGCGCACCCGATTGGTGGAGATAAGCGGGATCGAACCGCTGACCTCTTGACTGCCAGTCAAGCGCTCTCCCAGCTGAGCTATACCCCCATGTAAGGGGTGCGCTGAGTAATTTCTTATTCAATTAGTGCGGGGGTTGTTTACCGCTTCAACCGGGCTCCCAGCTGAGCTATACCCCCATGAGCAAGGAGTATATTACCAGACGGAGAGTATTTTGTCAAGCAGAAATTTTCAGTTTATGCCAAAAATCTTCCGGGCATGCGTGAACGCTCCACCGGCTGCTTCACAGCTGGTACACAAGGACGATGAGCGGCATCGTAATGATGCACAGCAGAGTTGTGAGCACATTTATGGAGCAGGCGTATTCGGCATCGTCCCCATAGATCTGCTCCATCTGAGTGACTGTGGCTGCGCTTGCGGAGGCGCAGGCGAGCAGTGAAATAAGCATGATGGTATCAACGTCCTGAACGCTGGAGCCAAAGCCGCTTATGCGCAGGAAGACGATGAACAGCAGCGGCGCTACGATGAGGCGCAGGAAAACAACGAGCCATATGCGCTTACGTACGAAGATGCTCTTCAGATCCATCCCTGCCAGCATCATACCGATCATAAGCATGGACATAGGACCGATCATCACGGCGGTGGTGTCAATAGCGTCCTGAACGACCTTCGGGAGCTTTATTCCCAAAGCGAAGATCACAATGCCGAGAAAGATCGCTATCATGTTCACGTTTGTGATGATCTTCTTTACATCGAGGTGTGTTTCACCGGAAATGAGCGGCTTGCAGTGCGTCCATTGGAGCACTATCTGTACGCATATATAAGCGCAGGTGTACACGACCCATTCCTGACCGAGCAGCGCGCTCACGATAGGAATGATAAGGTTGCCGGCATTAGAGTAGATAACGGACGCCTGCTCTACGGGACTCATACGCAGGGGCTTGCGGATGAGCAGATTGAACAGCAGCAAGCCAATATGAATGATCACAGCAGCAGCAAAAGCCAGCAGAAGACCGGAACGCAGCTCAGGTGTGCTGTCAATCTGGAAAGCAGAGATGATAGTGCACGGACAGATCAAGTACAGCATTATAAGGGAAAGTGTGCGGCTGTCCTCACTGCGGAGAACGCGGAACTTGACGAGTGCATATGCGCCAAGTGCGATAATAAACAGGGAACCGATCTTGATAAGTAGGGCGAGAGCCATGAACAGACCTCCAAAACCTGGCATAGTCTTTCATATTATAGCTGTATGTGCGAATAATATCAAGCTATAAAAGTACATAAAAAGCTTTGGCAAATCGGTTGCCAAAGCTTTTATTTAGGATAAATTGTTCTAAGGCCGGTGAGAAAGCTCAGAACGGCCAGGTAGGCAGCCACGACAGCAGCCCGGTAGCGGCGACGGGCTTTCCCGAAAGTGCCGGATAAAACATCACAAACAGCGCGATACTCAGTGTCACAAAGCCTGAGACGTACCACTTCCAGTGCCTGAGGTTATGCCGCATGAGGTTGAAGCAGTATCCAAGGGAGAGCACGAGAAACACGGAGCAGGGGAAGTAATGGTACTCAAACGTGATGCGTGTGACGAACAGCCACGGGATGAGCTGCGCCAGATAGCCGAGGAGGATAAACCCAGCGCAGCGGTCACGCCGGAAGGTCGCCGTATAGATCAGCACAAAGAGGCTCAGCAGGCCACCCCAGCAGAGCGCGGGATTGAGGAACGCTCCGAAGCTTGAATGCGTACCGTCGTCGAAATACTCAAGGTAATAGAGTATCGGCCGGATGTCCAGCACCCACTGGTACCAGCGCGAGGAGTACGGATGCTCGGCGACGATCCCGGAGTGGTAATTGAACATATAGCTCTGGTTATCGAGCACCATGCGCAGATACTCCACGCTGAACGGGGAGATGCTGCGGGCGGTCCCGTAGGGGATATATGCGAAATAATAGATAAGGCAGGGGATGAGCACGAAGAAGATCACGCAGAAGCCGCAGAGCTTCCAAAAGCCCTTCATGTTGAGCCGCTGTGCCCTTGCCTCGCGAATGACATAGATGAACCATATCACCGCAAGCCCGGCTCCCGCATAGATGCACGTCCACTTGCTCGCTGCACCTATGCCGAAGAAGATGCCCGAGAGCGCAAGCTCACGGCGGCTGCCGGTCGTGATGAAGCCGTACATGAACAGGTACATCAGCAGGATGAAGAACACAGCGTAGGTGTCGATGGTGGCGATGCGCGTCTGCACGAAGTGCATGAAGTCGCTTGCCAGCACGAGCGTACACGCGGCCGGAACGGCCTTGCCGCCGAAGAGCCTTTTGGCGAAGATGTAGATCACCGGCAGCATAAGCACACCGAAGAAGGTGCCCGAGAAGCGCCAGCCGAAGGGCGTCATGCCGAAGAGCGCGATGCCGATCGAGATGATGATCTTGCCGAGCGGGGGATGCGTTATCTCGTAAGGATAAACGCCGTTGAGGTTCTCCCATGCGGTGCGCGCATGGTATATCTCGTCAAAGTATGTGGAGTTCATATAGGTCTGCCGGTCGGGGCACAGTGATTGCTCGTCGCACAGCTCGGAGGCGGAGGAGACAGCGCCGACTACGTTTCCATCCACATCGAGCGCGACGACCTCGCCGAGCCAGACATTGCCAGTGCCGGAGATATAGATCGTACCGCCGGTCAGGTAGTAGTTGATGGCGACGTCGTGCCACTTCAGAACGTCGGCATGACTCTGCGTGAGCTCGGCAATGTCATAGGTGGCGCTGCCGTCAGAGTAGGTGATGCTGTAGCTGCCGATGCCGACGCCCTCATAGACCATCAGGTGCGTGACAGTCCCGCCGCTTATGTCAAGCTCAATGCTCTCGGTGCGGTTCTCCATGTTCACAAAGCTTTCGGGTGATGAGGTATTGCCGAGCTTCCAGAACGCAACACCTGCATACAGCAATGTGATGACCGCCATTATAACGGCGTCTGCGCGGCCAAGCCTGTGGCGCGTCTTATCGGGATCGGTAAGCGCGCAGCTTCGCAAGTCGGGCAGCGATAGGAAGAACAGCGTCAGAAGCAGTACGGTCAGTATCGGTAAAGAGTATCTTGTAATATCCTGCATAATCGTAAAATCCCGCGGCGAAGTCTGCCGCATACATATCCTTGAATTAAATGGTAAAATCGTATGTATAATACAACCTGTCCGCGGCTTTTGCAAGTACGCGCGGCGGAAAGCGGACAATATGCGGTATTTTTAACCAAAAGTTCATCTTTTTATACACAAGCTGTGCTAACTCCTATTGACATTGTAGGATTAGGCAAGTATAATTCCTGCTGGAGGACTGGGAATTAATGCCGCCTCCCGCACACAAATGCCGGAACGGCTGCAGCGCGGCCGGCCGCAGCGATATATCTATGGAAGCTGTCAGCGGGTGAGATGGCCGCGGACGGAAAGAGGTTGAACGGATATGAGTAAGAAAAATCTGCTTGAAGTAAAGGACCTTCACATCAGCGTTGAGGACAAAGAGATACTCCACGGCGTTGATCTGACAGTCGGCGAGGACGAGACTCACGTCCTCATGGGGCCGAACGGCACGGGCAAATCCACGCTGGGCTATGCCATCACCGGCAACCCCGAGTACACCGTGACCTCCGGCAAAATAATATTCGACGGCGAGGATATAACCGAGCTGCCGGTAAACGTGAGAGCGAACAAGGGCATATTCCTTTCGTTCCAGAACCCGCTCGAAGTGCCGGGCGTGACTCTCAGCGCATTTATCCGCAGCGCGCTTGAGCAGAAGACCGGCAAGCGCCTGAGACTGTGGGACTTCAAGAAGAAGCTTGCAGAGACGATGGAGCTTCTTCACATGGACGCAAGCTATGCCGAGCGCGACCTGAACGTCGGTTTCTCCGGCGGCGAGAAGAAAAAGGCGGAGATACTCCAGATGCTGATGCTCGAACCGAAGCTCGCCATCCTTGACGAGACTGACTCCGGGCTTGACGTCGACGCGGTGCGCACCGTGTCGCAGGGCGTCCAGCTCTACCGTGAGCGCGTCCACGGCTCGCTGCTCATCATCACCCACAGCACAAGGATACTCGAAGCGCTGACGGTCGATGAGACGCACGTCATGGAAAACGGCGTGATCGTCAGAAACGGCGGCGCGGAGCTGGTCGACGAGATCAACGAAAACGGCTTCGGCATTATCAAGGCCGAGTAAGGCTGGTGATTTGCGATGAAAGAGAAAACTCAGGTCGAGGATATCGACCGCAGCATATATGATATAAAGGATAAGGAAAACGATGCCTACCGCATGGAGGCCGGCCTGACCCCGGAGATCATCGAAAAACTCTCCAAGGAGAAGGGCGACCCCGAGTGGATGCGCGAGTTCCGCCTCAAGTCCCTCGAAACGTATAACGAAATGCCGCTTCCCAACTGGGGACCGTCGATAGAGGGACTGGACATGGATCATATCGCGACCTATGTCAGACCTAAGACCGATATGAAGAACGACTGGAAAGACGTTCCGCAGGATATAAAGGACACCTTTGAGCGTCTCGGCATCCCGCAGGCGGAGCGCAAGTCCCTCGCCGGCGTCGGCGCACAGTACGACTCCGAGCTTGTCTATCACAATGTTAAGTCCGAGGTCGCCGAGCAGGGCGTCATATACACCGATATGGAAAGCGCACTCAAGGGCGAGTATGCCGAGATGGTGCATGAGTATTTTATGAAGCTCGTCACCCCGCGCGACCATAAGTTCGCCGCACTCCACGGTGCGGTGTGGTCGGGCGGCTCGTTCGTGTACGTGCCGAAGGGTGTGCAGGTCTCGATACCGCTCCAGTCCTACTTCCGCCTCAACGCCAAGGGCGCGGGACAGTTCGAGCATACGCTCATCATCGTCGACGAGGGCGCGAGCCTGCACTTTATCGAGGGCTGCTCCGCCCCGAAGTACAATGTCGCGAACCTCCACGCCGGCTGCGTCGAGCTGTATGTCAAGAAGAACGCGAAGCTGCGCTATTCGACCATCGAGAACTGGTCGAAGAACATGTATAACCTCAACACCAAGCGTGCGCTCGTCGAGGAAAACGGCGTTATTGAGTGGGTGTCCGGTTCCTTCGGCTCCCATGTCGGCTGCCTGTACCCGATGAGCGTCCTCAAGGGTGATAACTCCCGCATGGAGTTCACCGGCGTCACCTTTGCAGGCGCGGGGCAGAACCTCGATACCGGCGCAAAGGTTACGCATATCGGCAGGAACACAAGCTCCTATATGAACACGCGCTCGATAAGCAAGAGCGGCGGTATCGGCACCTTCCGCAGCAGCGTCGTTGTCGCAAAGACCGCGAAGGGCGCGAAGTCTTCGGTGTCCTGCCAGTCCCTGATGCTTGACTCCGAGTCCCGCTCCGATACCGTCCCCGCGATGGACATCCGCACGCGGGACGCATCCGTCGGCCACGAGGCGAAGATCGGCAGCATCAGCAACGACGCTATCTTCTATCTGATGAGCCGCGGCATGAGCGAGGAGGATGCAAGGGCAATGATCGTCAGCGGCTTTGCCGACAACGTCTCCAAGGAGCTGCCGGTGGAATACGCCGTTGAGATGAACAACCTCATCCGCCTTGAGATGAAGGGCAGCATAGGCTGAACGGGGAGGCAGAACGATGGAAAAGAAAATGCTTATAAACAAGCTCCCCGGCGGAACGTGGAACTGGCTGAAGGTAAACGAAGCTGCCATCGACTGGGACGAGGATAAAACTGCGGAGCTTCCCGAAGAGGATATAACCGCCGAGAGCGCAAGGCTCACCGTAAAGGGCGAGGGCGAATACAGCCGCAAGCGCGTCAGCGTTGACGCCGCGCCCGGCAGCTCTGTCACCGTTTTCGAGACCTTTGAAAACGCAGCGAAGCTTGCAGTTGAGACGGAGCTCACAGCGCGCGAGGGTGCCTGCATCCGTCTCGTGCAGATTCAGAGCACGGGGAAAGAGTCCCTGCTCTATAACCGCGTAAGCGGCGAGTGCGCCAAAAACGGCAGGATAGAGCTGGTGCAGATACTTATCGGCGCGGGCGATGCCTACTGCGACAGCCACATTGAGCTCAGCGGCGAGGGCAGCGGCTTCAAGGCCGATATCGGCTACCTCGGTCAGCGTGAGCAGAAGCTTGACATGAACCTTGCCGTCGACCATTGGGGCAAGAGCACCGAGAGCGAGATAAACGCCGCGGGCGCGCTCAAGGACGCGGCACATAAGGTGTTCCGCGGGACGATAGATTTCAAGAACGGCTCGTCTGCCTCAGTCGGCAACGAGAAGGAGACCGTCCTCATGCTCGGTGACGACGTTGTGAACAAGACCGTGCCGCTCATCCTCTGCGCGGAGGAGAACGTCGTCGGCAACCACGGTGCGACCATCGGCGAGCTTGACGAGGACACGCTCTTCTACTTCGAGAGCCGCGGCATAGATAAGCAGACCGCCGAAAACATCCTTGCCCGCGCCGCGATAGAGCGCCTTGCGCGCCTGCTCGGCGACAGCGAGAGCGAGGAATATATAATGAACAGACTGAACGGAGAGCTGTAAAATGGAATACAATTATAAAAATGATTTCCCGCTGCTTGCGCACAGTGATATAGCGTACCTTGACAGCGCCGCCACCGCGCAGCGCCCCCAGTGCGTCATTGACGCCGAGCGCGACTTTTACTGTCTGCATAACGCAAACCCGCTCCGCGGCCTCTACCCCCTGAGCGTTGCCGCGACCGAGGACTACGAGAACGCGAGAAACAGCGTCCGCGCTTTCATCGGCGCAAAGTCGAGCGAGGAAATAATCTTCACCCGCAACACGACCGAGAGCCTGAACCTCGTCGCCTACAGCTACGGCCTGACTAACATCACGGTTGGGGACGAGATACTTGTCTCCATCATGGAGCACCACAGCAATCTCCTCCCGTGGCAGATGGTCTGCCGCCAGACCGGCGCAACTCTCAAGTTCATGGAGTGCGAGCAGGACGGCAGCCTTGACCTCAACAAGGTCGAGGAGCTTATCACGGACAAGACCAAGATCGTCGCCATCATGCAGGTGTCGAACGTCCTCGGGCGCGAGTACCCCGTCAAAGAGATCGCCGCCATGGCGCATAAAAAAGGCGCGGTCTGCGTGGTCGATGGTGCGCAGAGCACCCCGCACATGCCCGTGAACGTGCAGGATATCGACGCGGACTTCTTCGCTTTCTCCGGACACAAGGTCTTTGGCCCGATGGGCATCGGCGTGCTCTACGGCAAGAAGGCGCTGCTCAATAAGATGCCCCCGTTCATGAGCGGCGGCGAGATGATCGAGTCCGTCACCCGCGAGGGCGCGGTGTATGCCGAGCTTCCGCACAAGTTCGAGGCCGGTACGGTCAACGCCGCGGGCGCTGCCGGGCTTCAGGCCGCGATAGAGTATATTAATAAAGTAGGCTTTGACGTGATGCAGCGCCGCGAGGCGGAGCTTACCGCCAGCTGCCTTGCCGCGGTGAAGGCAATCCCGCATATAAACGTCCTCGGCTCTGATAAGCCCGAGGAGCACATCGGCATCGTGAACTTCACGGTCGACGGCGTACACCCGCATGACGTCAGCGAGATCCTCGCCTCCGACGGCGTGGACGTCCGCGCCGGTCACCACTGCGCGCAGCCGCTGCTGACCCACCTTGGGTACAGCTCCACCGTCCGCGCAAGTCTCGCGTTCTATAACGACTTCGGCGATATCGACCGTCTGGCCGCGAGCCTGTCGACACTGAGGGAGCGTATGGGCTATGGAAAATAGAAGCTTTTATAACGAGATACTTACCGAGCATAACATCCACCCTGAGTTTAAGCATGACCTGCCCGATGCGGACATTGCGCTCGAGGGCGTGAACCCGAGCTGCGGTGACGATATTTATCTCAAGCTCAAGATGGACGGGGACACGATCGTTGACGGCGCGTTCGTCGGCGACGGCTGCGCCATCTCGCAGGCCTCGGCGGACATTATGCTCGGCATGATAGTCGGTAAAAAGAAGGACGAAGCCCTTAAGATGGGCGAGACCTTCATGCGCATGATAAAGGGCGAGGCCACCGATGAGGAGATCGAGAGCCTTGAAGAGGCTTCGGCGCTCAAGGATATCTCGCACATGCCCGCGCGCGTGAAGTGCGCCGTCCTCGGCTGGCGTACTCTCAAGGAAGCCGTCGGCGAACACGAGGAATAAAAGACATAAATAAATGAAGCTCCGCACACGATGGTGCGGAGTTTCATTCATTTTGCATCACCAGAATTTTTTCTTCCTGCATATCCACAGGCTGAGCGCCACTACTATAACGCTCACCGCGATGATGACCGGGTAGCCGTACTTCCAGTTCAGCTCCGGCATGCCCGTGAAGTTCATACCGTACCAGCCCGCCAGCAGTGACAGCGGGAGAAACACGGTCGTCACGATCGTGAGTATCTGCATGATGCGGTTCTGCTTTGTGTCGATCTCGGACTGGAACAGATTCTGCACCTGCGAGCAGTATTCGCGCAGCAGCTGCGATTCCTCGCGCAGCCGTATCACGCGGTCGGCGAACATACGGAAGAGCATCTGCTCCCGCTCGGAGAAGATACCGAGCTCGTTTTCGCGCAGCGTGAAAGCAACGTCGTCAAGCTGCGTATAGTAGTGGAACCATGTCATCGTCTCCTTGCGCAGCTCGGCCATCGGCGCGTTGAATTTCTCAAGCTCCCCAGCGAGCACGCGCTCTTCAAGCTCTTCAATCCTGTCCTCTATCTCCTCAAGGTGGTGCAAATCCTTCGCCATTAGCTGCTCCAGAAAGGCATATACAAAGCGGCCTATGCTGCCGTCCGTCCAGCGCTTTTCCTTGGCAATGTGCCGCAGGTGCGACAGCAGCGCGCCCGTGTCGTCGACGAGCACCACGCGGTTATTCGTTATCAGGTACCCGCAGGCAAGAGCACTGCCGCCCTTCCACGCCTGAGGTATGAGCAGCGTCCCGGAGACGCAGTCGCGCCGCAGCTCGGCCTTGCATACGCGCACATCCCGCGCCGCCGGCGTGTGGTGCAGGACGGACTCAAGCCCCGATAACGCAGGCTTGCGCTCCAGCTCCGCGGATGAGAGCAGCACCGCCGCGCACTCCCCGGCAGCGGGCTCGCGCTCGGTCGGCTGAAGCGTCTGCTCTATTCTGAACCAGTACATGTTACCACCTCTGATAAGACTGTCTTGTAACTGCATTTTACCACATCCCTGTAAAATCGCAAGGGTGGGACCGTATGCCGGGGGAGCGGAAATATGAAAAATATTTTTAGATTTGCCTTACAAAAATTCTTGACTAAATTTGTGAATTATGCTAATATCATGAATTGCATGGGCGGGACTGCGCCCGTACGCAAAATGTCCCGAAAGCTCCGCACCGCAAGGACATTTGTGTGCCGCGCACGGCCTGTGACGATTGAAGAAAGGAGAAAACAATGCCTACCTTTAACCAGTTGGTGAGAAAAGGCAGAGAAAAGGTCACCTACAAGTCCAACTCTCCTGCAATGCAGAAGGGTCTGAACACCCTCAAGAACAAGGAGACCGATCTTAGCGCTCCTCAGAAGAGAGGCGTCTGCACCGCAGTTCGTACCTCCACTCCTAAGAAGCCTAACTCCGCTCTGCGTAAGATCGCCCGTGTCCGTCTGACCAACGGCTACGAAGTTACTGCGTACATCCCCGGTATCGGCCATAACCTTCAGGAGCACTCCGTGGTTATGATCCGCGGCGGCCGTGTTAAGGACCTTCCTGGTGTCCGTTACCACATCATCCGCGGTACCCTCGACGCTCAGGGTGTCAACGGTCGTATGCAGGCCCGTTCCAAGTACGGCGCAAAGAAGCCCAAGGCTGCAAAGAAGAAGTAATTCCAACTTCAGCGGCAAATCTGCCCTGTCGTTTATCTATATAGTGTGGATAGACCTCGGGGCGCAACGGACGTACAGACGTTCGAGTACCTGTGATTCCATTTTTTAATGAAGGAGGGAAGCAACGTGCCCAGAAGAGGTAATGTTCCCAAAAGAGAAATCTTGCCCGATCCTATGTATAACAGCGTCCTGGTGACCAAGCTCATCAACGGCGTTATGCTCGACGGCAAGAAGGGTGTTGCTCAGAAGGTCGTTTACGATGCTTTCGATATCATCAAGGATAAGACCGGTAAGGAGCCCCTTGATGCATTTACCGAAGCTATGAACAACATCATGCCCGCTCTGGAGGTCAAGGCCCGTCGTGTCGGTGGCGCAACCTATCAGGTTCCTATCGAAGTCAGACCCGCCCGCCGTCAGACGCTGGCTCTGCGCTGGCTCGTGGACTACAGCCGCAAGCGCAGTGAGAAGACCATGAAGGAACGCCTTGCAGGCGAGATCATGGACGCGTGCAACAATCTCGGCGCATCCGTCAAGAAGCGCGAGGATATGCACAAGAACGCAGAAGCCAACAAGGCTTTCGCACATTTCAGATGGTAATCCTTTCAGGAGAGTTTCATGCCCAGACAGTATTCACTTGAGAAAACGAGAAATATCGGTATCATGGCTCACATTGACGCCGGAAAGACTACGACGACTGAGCGTATTCTTTTCTACACCGGCGTGAATTACAAGCTTGGTGAGACTCATGAAGGCACCGCCACCATGGACTGGATGGAGCAGGAGCAGGAGCGCGGCATTACGATAACATCCGCTGCCACCACCTGCCACTGGCGGGACACCCGCATCAACATCATCGACACTCCGGGTCATGTGGACTTTACCGCCGAGGTCGAGCGCTCCCTGCGAGTGCTGGACGGCTGCGTTACGGTCCTCTGCGCCAAGGGCGGTGTCGAGCCGCAGTCCGAAACAGTTTGGAGACAGGCTGACCATTACAATGTCCCCCGCATGATATACGTCAATAAAATGGATATCATGGGTGCGGACTTCTATCATGTGCTTGACATGGTGCATGACAGGCTCAAATGCAATGCCGTTCCGATCCAGCTGCCTATCGGCAGTGAGGAGACCTTCAAAGGTATTATCGACCTCGTGGATATGAACGCAGACATTTATTACGACGATCTTGGCAAGGACATGCGTACCGAGGAGATCCCCGAGGATATGCGTGAGCTTGCAGAGCAGTACCGTGATAATCTGCTCGAGGCAGTCTCCGACTTCGACGATGAGATCATGGAAATGTATCTCAACGGCGAGGAAGTCCCTGCGGAGAAGATCCGCAAGGCGATCAGAAGCGCCACCGTCGCGGTGAAGATGGTTCCCGTGACCTGCGGCACTTCCTATAAAAATAAAGGTGTGCAGAAGTTGCTCGACGCGATCGTCGACTATATGCCCTCTCCGCTGGATGTGCCCGCTATCGAGGGCACCGTCCCGAAGACGGACGAGGTCGAGACTCGCGAAGCAAGCGACGACGCTCCGTTCTCCGCGTTGGCGTTCAAGATAATGACCGACCCCTACGTCGGCCGTCTGAGCTTCTTCCGTGTCTATTCCGGCACGATAGAGACCGGCAAGACTGTCATGAACTCCACCAAGGGTGTGCGTGAGCGCCTTGGCCGCATCCTGCTGATGCACGCGAACCACAGAGAAGATCTGACGCAGGTATATTCCGGCGACATCGCCGCCGCGGTCGGCCTTAAAAACACGACCACCGGCGACACGCTCTGTGATGAAAAGCACCAGATAATCCTTGAGTCCATGGAATTCCCCGACCCCGTTATCCGCGTGGCTATCGAGCCCAAGACGAAGGCGGGTCAGGAGAAGATGGCTATCGCCCTCCAGAAGCTGGCAGACGAAGACCCCACCTTTAAGACCTATACGGACGAAGAGACGGGTCAGACTATCATTGCCGGTATGGGCGAGCTGCATCTGGAGATCATTGTGGACAGACTTCTGAGGGAATTTAAGGTCGAGGCCAACGTTGGCAAGCCTCAGGTCTCTTATAAGGAGACCGTGAGAAAGGCCGCAACGGTCGACACCCGCTATGTCCGTCAGACCGGCGGTAAGGGACAGTTCGCGCACGTCAAGCTTATGATCGAGCCCAATGAGTCCGGCAAGGGCTATGAGTTCGTGAACAAGGTCACAGGCGGCGCTATCCCGAAGGAATACATCCCCTGTGTCGATCAGGGTATCCAGGGAGCGATGCTCTCCGGCGTACTCGCGGGGTACCAGGTCGTCGATGTAAAAGCCACTCTGCTGGACGGCTCTTTCCACGAGGTCGACTCTTCCGAGCTGGCCTTCAAGATCTGCGGAAGCATGGCATTCAAGGAAGCATGCCAGAAAGCCGATCCCGTGCTGCTTGAGCCTATAATGAAGGTGGTTGTCACCGCGCCTGATGAATACATGGGCGACGTTATGGGCGATGTCAACGCGAGACGCGGTCAGATCGTCGGCTCCGATATCAGAAACGGCACTGCGGTCATCGAGGCCAATGTCCCGCTTTCCACGATGTTCGGCTATGCCACCGATCTTCGCAGCAAAACTCAGGGCAGAGCTACCTACAGCATGGAGCCGAGCCACTTTGTCGAGCTGCCCAAGAATTTACAGGAATCCCTCGTAAGTGCCCGGACTGGTTTCGGGTTTGGCAAGTAATATTTTCATTCTATTTTAGGAGGATTTTACAATGGCAAAACAGGTTTTTAACAGAAACAAGCCCCATTGCAACATCGGCACCATCGGCCACATCGACCACGGCAAGACCACTCTGACCGCTGCCATCACCAAGTATCTGGCAATGCTCGGCGGCGCTGAGTACACCGACTACTCTTCCATCGACAAGGCTCCCGAAGAGAGAGAGCGTGGTATCACCATCAACACCGCTCACGTCGAGTATGAGACCTATGACCGTCAGGGCCACAACTACAAGACCGGCGAAGACTGCGAGATCAAGGGCCGTCACTACGCCCACGTCGACTGCCCGGGCCACGCCGACTATATCAAGAACATGATCACCGGTGCTGCTCAGATGGACGGCGCTATCCTCGTTATCGCTGCTTCCGACGGCCCCATGGCTCAGACTCGTGAGCACCTGCTGCTTGCCCGTCAGGTCAACGTTCCTTCCGTTCTGGTCTTCCTCAACAAGTGCGACCAGGTCGACGATGAGGAGCTCCTCGAGCTCGTCGAGATGGAAGTCCGCGAGCTGCTCGACTTCTACGGCTTCCCCGGCGATGACACCCCCATCATCCGCGGCAGTGCTCTGAACGCACTCGTCTGCGAGTCCACCGATCCTGCTGCTGCTGACTATAAGTGCATTGCAGAGCTCATGGACGCTGTTGACACTTGGATCCCCACTCCCGATCGTAAGGCTGACCTGCCCTTCCTTATGCCCATCGAGGACGTCTTCACCATCTCCGGCCGCGGCACTGTTGTTACCGGTCGTGTTGAGCGTGGCCGCGTCAAGGTCGGCGACAAGGTCGAGATCGTTGGTCTGAAGGACGAGAGCACTGAGACCACCGTTACCGGTACCGAGATGTTCCACAAGACCCTCGAGTACGCAGAGGCTGGCGACAACGTCGGCTGCCTGCTCCGCGGTATCGACAAGAAGGCTGTTGAGCGTGGTCAGGTTCTGGCTGCACCCAAGTCCATCCACCCCCACACCAAGTTCAAGGGCCAGGTTTACGTCCTGTCCAAGGAAGAGGGCGGCCGTCACACCCCGTTCTTCAACAACTATCGTCCTCAGTTCTACTTCCGTA
>ERZ827043.1923-NODE-1923-length-19374-cov-3.568870_pt1 | contig 19374 bp, 4 predicted proteins | sample MGYA00519923_ERZ827043 | MGnify/ENA primary metagenome ERZ827043 (study PRJEB31778, sample SAMEA3449251) | human gut metagenome | biome: human gut; feature: human-associated habitat; material: faeces | place: United Kingdom | collected 2010/2012 ...
CTATAACAAATTTATTCTTCACAATAATCTTCCTTGTTGCATATAATCCTACAAGAAAACCAACTACAAGTGTCGCCACATAACCAGCAATACACATTTTTACTCTGCTCTCAACAGGTATATTTCCTTGTATCACTGTCTGCAACATAAGTCCCAAGGAAATTAATAAATAGATATACCCTAAATATTTTCTGGAATCATATTCTTTTTTGATTATAAATATAAATATTCCACCCCACATAAGTAACAATACACAGCCTGCAATTCTCGCTGTAAGTTTTAAATCGGCTCCCCGATAGTAGCTCTCATATGCACCACCTAAACATAATATCAAATACAAAAAACTCATTACGCCTGCCTGTTTTAATATTTCTTTATTCTTTTTCACCATTTTCTCCACTTACTAATCTATAAACAATATCTTTTATATCATCTCTTAGAGATTTTCCATTTCCATCTAAATCTCCCATTACAACTGCTGTTAATGTTATTTTTTCTGTTTTTCTTGTAACTTGGATTTTCATATTTGTTCCTACGAATTCTTCATCTTGTAATTCTATTCCTTTTTCATTTAGAACTGTTATATTTCCATTTGTTTTACAATTCTTTTTGAAGTTTTCTAATGTTGTTTCTGGTTCGATTTTATCTAAATATACATCATTTTCTTCATATATGTCAATATCATTTTCGCCTATTTTATATACTTTTGATTTTAGATATAAATGCTCAGGTTCCCATTGTGCATATAATACTATATTTTCCATTTTTGATGTATCTATACTTGAAATTTTAGTTTCTTGAGCATATTCATCTTCACTTGTATACCAACCAGCAAATACAAAATTTTCTTGATCTGGTAAGTCTTTTAATTCTATTTTTCCATCTTCAACTGTATATGTTGCTGGATTTGATGAATTATCAGATTCTTGTAAGTTTTTGTATTCTATTGTATATGTTATTGGTGTTAATTTATATTTTGCTATTACAGTTATATCTTGTGTTATGTTTTGTAATTTTGTCTTATCATCCCATCCTATAAATTCTGATTTATAACCTGCTGGAATATTTGATTTTGTTGGTGTTTTTCCTGTGAAGTTTACACTCTTACCATGTTCAACTTCTATTTCTTGAATTACAGATGTTCTATCATCATTTACAAATTTTACTTTATATTTGTTTATTTCATATTTAGCTTTTAATGTTATATCTGAGACATTATTTGCTATTGTTGTACTTTCTATTTTATTATTGTTTTCATCATACCATCCGATAAATGTATAACCTTCTTTTGTTGGTATTGGTAATTCTCCATATGCATTTTCATTTGTTACTTGTTTTGTTTGTGTATCTAATGTTGCTCCTTCTCCTGCATCAAATGTTATTGTATATGTTGCTCCTATCCATTTTGCTACTAGTTCTGTGTTTTCTGTTATTTTTACTGTATCATTTTCTGTTCTTTTTGTATTTCCATTGTACCATCCATCAAAGTTATATCCACCTCTTGTTGGTGTTGGTAATTCTCCATATGTTTGGTCATATGTTACTTCTTTTGATGTTGTACTTGTATTTCCTTGTCCTGGGTTAAATGTAATTGTATATTTGTTTGCTGTCCATTTTGCAAATAATGTAACATTATTTGTTGGTATATATGAATTTTCTACTTTGTTTTCTCCATTTTGTGTAGTATACCATCCATCAAATGTATAACCTGCTTTTGTTGGTGTTGGTAATGTTACATTATCAGCTGTATATTTGGCTGTAATTACTCCATTTCCAGCTCCATATGTATATGTTGTTCCGTTTATCGTTCCATTTCCAGAATTTGTCCATCCATCAAATGATTGTGTTTGTACTATACTACTTAATTTTCCATTATCATTTAATGTTACTGTATAACCATTTGGAGCTACTGGGTTGCTTATTTCTATTGTTGAATTGTATGTTCCTTTAATTGTTTGATTTGACACACTTCCATTCCAAGTTCCTCCGTTTGGAATTACTGTTAATGTATATTCTTTTGTTTCCCATTGTGCATATAAAGTTTCTGTTGCTGTTGGAGCAAAGTATTCTCCAGCTCCTCCTCTTCTCGTTCCTTCTACTGCTGATGTATACCAACCTTTAAATGTTGAACCAATTTTTGTTACTGTTGGTAATTTCATATTGTTTCCTGAGTATTCTGCAAGGACTGTTCCATTTTCTATTCCAAAAGTGTAAGTGTCATTACTTATACTTCCTCCACCACCAATAAGATTCCATTTATTAAATCTTGTTGTCTGAATTTGTTGTAATTCTTCTGTACTTGTTCCACCGTTAGTATCAAATGTAATTGTGTATCCATTTGGAGTTTCTGTTGGAGCTGTTATTGTTTTTGTTGTTCCATAATCTTGTGTGAAGTTTTGAATTTCTTGGCTTCCTTCCCATGTTCCTCCATTTGGATTAACAAATACTTTACTTTGTTTTATTTGCCATTGTGCTGTTAATGTTTTGTTTTCAGTTATATTTACTGTTGTTGTACTTTCTATTTTATTGTTGTTTGAGTCATACCATCCAACAAATGTGTAACCAGTTTTTGTTGGTGTTGGTAATTCTCCGTATGTACTTTCATTTGTTACTTGTTTTGTTTGTGTATCTAATGTTGCGCCTTCTCCAGCATCAAATGTTATTGTATATGTTGCCCCTATCCATTTTGCTGTTAATTCTGTGTTTTCTGTTATATCTACTGCATCATTTTCTGTTATTTTTGTATTTCCTTTATACCATCCATCAAACACATAACCATCTCTTGTTGGTGTTGGTAACTCGCCATAGTTTTGTCCATATGTTACTTCTTTTGTTGGTGTGCTTGTATTTCCTTGTCCAGCATTAAAAGTTATTGTGTATTTGTTTGCTGTCCATTGAGAATATAAAGTTATATCTTGTTGTGGAATATATGGTGATGTTATTTTATCTCCTCCGTCTGCTAATGTATACCATCCAGCAAATGTATAACCTGCTTTTGTTGGTGTTGGTAATGTTACACTATTTGCTGTGTAATTAGCTGTTAATGTTCCATCTCCTGCTCCATATGTATATGTTGTTCCACTTATTTTTCCATTTCCTGAATTTGTCCATCCATTAAAATCTTGTGTTTGTATTACATTAGTTATATTTCCATTGTCATTTAATGTTACTGTATATCCATTAGGTGCTGTTGGATTACTTATTTCAGTTGTTAAATTATATGTTCCTATAACAGTTTGATTTGCTGTACTTCCATTCCATTTTCCACCATTTGGGTCTACTGTTAATGTATATTGTATATCATTCCATTGTGCAAATAGAGTTGTTGTTGATGTTGGTGTGTATGGATCTTCAGCTCCTCCAACTCTTTCTCCTCCAGTTATTTCAGTATACCAACCTTTTAAAGTTGCTCCTGTTTTTGTTGGTGTTGGTAATGTTATTGCATCTCCTACATATTGTGCTGTTAATGTTCCAGCTGTATCTCCAAATGTATATGTTGTTCCATTTAATTGTCCTCCACCTGTTAGATTCCAATTAGAAAAACTTTGAGTTTGTATTATTTGATTTATTGTATTTCCTCCATTAGAGTTAAATCTTACAATATAACCATTTGGTCCACTTGTTGGATTGCTTATAGCTTTTGTTGTTTGATAATTTTGTGTGTATGTTTGTGTTGTTGTTCTTCCTTCCCAAATTCCTCCATTTGGGTTTACTGTTAATGTTGCTGATTTTATTTGCCATTGTGCATATAAATTTAATTCTGCATCTGTTGAGTATGTTGCATTTGCTGCATATGGAGTTCCACTTCCATTTGCTGCTGTATTCCAGCCTGTAAATGTATATCCTACTCTTGATGGAGCACTTGCTATTGTGTAATTTTTTCCCTCTACTTTTACTCCACTTGACATTATATTTTCTACTAAATCTGTTGTATTAGGATTATATGTTATTGTATAAGTAGTTGCTCCACTTTCTGGGATTTTTATGCTCATATTGCCCGCATCAATATCACTTTTATTTACATCAACTAATGCGATATTGTTGAATTTTATAGTTGATGTTGTTGCATTTGCAATCGCTTTAAATTTTATTGTAGCTAATAGTCCATTATCTGGTATGGTAAATGATGTTCCTTCAGATTCTGAAATACTTATTTTTTGTACTCCATTTGAATTAGAATATGTTTTGGTCCATAATCCATAATCTTCATCAGCAATAAGTTTAGAATTTATTGAAATACTATTCTTTGTGATTTTTTCAAAAACACTTTCATCATATTCTAAATATGCTGAAAAATATGAAGTTTCTCCTCCTGTAACATAAATATTAACACTAATTGTATCTCCTGCTTTTATTTCTGTTGCACTAGAAGAAAACCTTACTGTTAACCCTGCCGCTAATGTTGTTAATGGCATTACCATTTGTATTAATATTGAAATAAGCAATAATAAACTTATAATTTTAGATTTTGGTTGGTTTTTCAACATTCGCATAATATCCCCCTTATAATATTTCTTATTAATTTTAATTTAACATGTATATTTTTTTTATTCAAGTACATTATTTTTATTTTACAATAGTCTGATTTATAACACTCTGCGGAAGCTAAACTTTCATTATTTTATAACTTGAATATTATATTTATATTACATTTTTATTACATATTTTTTATCAATTTAAATGATAATTATAAATACAATATTTAAATCATAAAATATATATTATTAGTTAGCACTCAAGCCTTTTGGCTCAAGTGCTAACTTTATTTTATAGAATCTTTAGTAACATTTTATTTAATGTAGACAAGTCTGTTGCAGTAATATTATTGTTTTCATCTAAGTCTGCTGCTAACTTATATTCATTTTCTAGTTTTGTTGTTTTTAAAATTGTTTGGTTCATGGTTGATAAGTCTGTTGCAGTAACTTTTCCGTCTCCATTTAGATCTCCTGATACTGCTATTTTCAATTCTATTTTTTCTTTATCTTTTGTTACTGTTAATTTCATGCCTGTTCCGACATACTCTTCTTCTGTTAATTTTGTTCCATCTTCTTTTGTTACTGTTATTTCTCCATTTGTTTTTAAATTATTTATATAATCTTTTAACTTTGTTTCTTTTGTAATTCTTGATATATATTTATCTCCATCTTCATAATCTTTTATATTGTTTTCACCAATTTTGTATTTTTCTGTTGATAAATATAATTTTTCTTCATCATTATTTTCAGCAAATGTTTCTGTGACATCACCAAATTCTATTGTTTTGTCATCATTATAAGAATAACAATTTCCATGACTAACTTTAAACTTTGTTGTACTTATATCTTCAATATTGTCCAATACTTTTAGTTTTAGTTTACAAAGTTCTGTTACCTCAGTGTCTTCATCAAATTCGACTACTATTTTGTTGGCTTTATTACTATAACTAAAGTAACTTAAAGTATCTTCATTTAAACTATTTGAAAAATCTTTTGATGTAACTTCTTCAAATATTTCTTTGTCATAATCTATATATGCTTCAATATATGATATTTTATTTTTCATATTTTTCAAACTAATTGTTAATTCTATTGTTTTGTCCTTTTCATAATTAGTCATATCTTTAGTGATTTCTATATATGGTTTTTCTTCTGTGGCTTTTGAATATATGAATGGCGTCATTATTATTGCTAATACAACAACTAGCACTATAGTAGTTTTAAATATTTTATTCATATTCTACACCCCCATTCCACTGTTATCATCATTTGCTAATCCTTGTCTTAGTACTGTTAAGTCTGATGGTCTTATTTTTCCGTCTAAATTTACATCTAATGATAATCTCTTTTCTATTGTATCAAATCTAATTGAATCATCTTTGCTTATAAAGTTACTTGCATTTGTTTTATCTGAACCGTCCAAACTTCCATTGCCATTTACATCACCTAATACTATTGCAATAATTTCAATTTTTTGATTTCCCTTTGTTAATACAATTTTCATTCCAGTTCCTATTAAATCTCCATTTTCTAGTATTGTATTGTCTTGTTTTATAACCTCTATTTTATCAGCATTTGTTGTAATATGATTTTTTAATTCTTCTAGGTTTGTTCCTTTATTTTCTTCTGAGTTTTTCATTGCTCCTATTGCTGGCTTAATTCCAAATATATATTTATCTCCATTTACATATTCATTTGAATTTGTATCTGTTGCATAATCATTTTCATTTGAAATTTTATATTTATCAGATTTCAAGTATAGTGCTTCTTCCCATATCGCATATAGAGTTATATCTTGATTTAATGTAAATGTATCTCCTGGTTTAAATTGTGCTACTGTTCCATTTGGTAATGTTGCCCAACCTTCAAATATATATCCTGTTCTTGTTGGTTCTGTTGTACTTAATGCTATATCAACATCTTTGTCTTTTATTTGATCTTCTGGTACAACTGTTCCTTCTCCATTATCATTAGCGTCATAATGTATTGTAAATTTATTCTGTTCTGCTGGGTAATTTATAACATCAACACTAAATCTTACATTAGTTTCGCTAGGTGTTTGTGTATTTATTCTTAAGTATTTATCATTGCTTGATGTTGCATCTGCAATATAAAGTTTTCCATCTTCCTCGTGTCTTACAAATTCTAAAGTTAATGTTAATTCTTCATCAATTTTTGCATATCCTTCTGGAGCAACAATTTCTTTAATAACATATGTATATGTTCCTGGTTTTGATGGTAGTTTCATGTGTGTTAATCTTACTTTATAATCTTTATCTTGCTCGATATAACAATAGTCTAGTTTTCCAGGTCCTAATTTTGTTTCTGAGGTTTCTGTATATACTGATGTGTTGTAATCATCTGGTAATGCTACTTTATAGATTGCTGTTTGTGGAATTGCTTCATTTGTATTTCCATCAACTTTTGTAAAGTCTAATGAATATTCATCTTCTTGTATTTTATCGTCAACATCATTTCCTACATTTAATCCTATTAATTGTTTTGTTATCTTTGATATTGTTACATTATGCTCTTCATCTTCTGATACTGTTGAAATTATAATTTTTCCTGCTGAATCTCTTTCAAATGTAACTTCCAATTCTACTGGTTCGGCTAATTTTTCATATCCTTTTGGTGCTTCTATCTCTGTTAATATTAATTTATATTTTCCTGTTTCTGTAGGCATATCTATATTGTCCATAATAGCTTTACCATTTTTATCTGTAAATATGTTTTCAATTGTATTTTTATAAATTATTTGTCCCTCTTCGTTTTCTTTTTGTAATTCAGCTCTGAATTCAGCTTGGTCTTCTGTAATACGTTTGTTACTTGCTGTTGAATATTTATTTACTATTAATGTAAATTTATCATCAGCTTGAACATCTACTGGTTTTAAATAAACTTCTGTATAATCTTCATTTGTTGTGAAGTTTACATCTCCGCTTATTTCTTCTATTTTTCCAGTATTTGCATCTCTATATAGTCTTATTTGTCTTAATGTATCTATTGCAAATCCATCTGGTGCTTCTAATTCTTCAAGAGTTATTGTTATATAACCATAACCATTGAATGTTAATCCTCTAATTATACCATCTTCGTCTGTTACATCTGTCCAAGTTGTATATTCAATTCCAGCTTCTTCTTGATTTACTGTTATTTTATATTTAGCTCCTGCTAATACTCTATTATAAGCTTCTTCATCAATTTCTGTATCCATAGCATGTTTTTCAACATATACTGTATATCCATTTAATATTTTTGTATTATATACATTAATTGTTATTGTTCTATCTTTTGTTTTTTCGATACTTATACTTGCATTATCTTGTGAAGATAATAGTTCATAGTACTTAATATAACCATTAGAGTCATATTTTACTTCTATTTGAATATCTTCGATAGCTTTATATTTCTCTGGTGTATTTTGATGTATTGTATAAACTATTGTTTTTCCAGCATAAGCTTTTCCAACATTTGCTATTGTTTGTCCATTTTCATCTGATAATGGTGTTGTAACATCAATATCTGTTAAGATACTATCTGTTGCAGTTTGAATTTCAGCTGTAATATTGTAGTTTACTCCTTTTATTACTCTTTCTGTTTCTTGTTTTGATGCTTTTTCTGTTGTTGTTATATCAAATACAACTTGTGATTCATTTAATATTTTAATTGTTATTGTTCTATTTGAATTATCAACTATAACATTAAATCCATCATTTTGTACTACTGTAAATTCAGCTGTAGGATCATCATCTAATTGTGGTACATATTTTGTTGATATTTGAATATTTCCATCTGTATGTTGTGAACCATAAACATATCCTTTTGCTGTTCCTTTTTGACTTATTTCTATGTTTATTGTTCCTTCATAATCAATATTATCAATATATGTTAATCCTCTTTCTACAATTACAGGCGCATTACTATCTTCTGCATTTATTTGTTCATCTGTATAATTCTTTCCATCTATTCCTAAATTTGATGTTTGAGATATTGAACCATTACTAGCTGATGCTCCTGTTTTTGGTTCTACTGTTATCAAGTTTCCTGTTGTTGCATCTGTTATGTTCATATATATGCTTGAACCATTAATTCTCTTTCCTGTTTCTGCATCTTCAGTTACTACTTTTACTGTGTAAGCTGGTGATACATCTCCATTATATATGATTGCATATATGTTATGACAATTATAATAATTATCTTCCATAACTGCATTTAATCTACTTTGTTTACTTGATACTTGATTTGATATTCTTCCATATTGGTCAAATGTTACTGTCATTGTTAAATCAACAATTGGATTGTAACCTTCTGGTGGATTTATTTCTTTGAATGTATATTTCCATATTTGAGATTGTGGAGCAACTCCTAACTCAAAACTTAACATACCATTTTTATCTGTTGTTTTATTTTCATCTGTTGTTAATGTTATTGCTTCTCCAATTTCTGCTCCGTTATTGTCAACTTGTTGTGCTATAACTTCAAATTCTGTATCTTTTAATCCAACTTTTGAATTAATATCTTGTTTTAATACTGTTAAAGTTGTTTTTGTTTCATTTTTAAATGTAACTTCTATATTTCCATATGTTTCATCAACTTTTACTATTGCATTTGTTGTTGTAGCATTTTTGTCATCAACATAACCTTCACTTTCAGAGTCTAAATTCAAACTATATATATCTACACCTTTTTGTAATTTTATAGATACTTTATTATTTATATCTGATTTATAGCCTTCTCCTATTTGACGTTCAGCAATATTAATTGTTATTTCTCCAGATTGTGTTAAATCTTCTATTGTTGTTATTCCATTTTCATTTGTTTGTTCTGCTGAATATGATTCTCCATTTATACTTACATCATATTGCGTTCTTTCAATTCCTAATCCTGCATAATTTATATCTTCATCTTTAATTATCAAGTTATATGCATTATCATTTGGAATTGTTGCTTTAAAATGTACTCTTTGTCCGTTAATTATCTTAATATTACCATTTGTAGCAATTTCTAATTGTGTTTTTGTATTTAGTATTCCATTATTATTTGCAACTTGATTACATGAAGCAATACTTCCATCTGCATTATATCTGATTATAAATACTACATCTTCCATACTTCTATATGAAGTTGGTGTCTCTTTTTCATGTATTGTATATTTTATTGTTTTACCACTTAATGATGTATTAAATGTATCTATTGATGTTATAACAACTCCATTTGTTTCTGTTACAATATCTGTTACTGTGCTTTTTCCTGAGTTAATATCTGTTTTTGTTATTTCAAAAGATACTCCTGCCATAGCTGAATTTGTTGTTTTATCATATTTGTATATACCCATTTTTATATCTTTTGGCATATTCATTATTTGCATTGATATTTCTCTAGCATTCATAAATTTACTAGAATCAAAATTATTAATTACATCATTTCCTTTTATTATTTTATAATCTTCTATTTTTCCAGCTTCGTTGTATTTTACTTGTAATTCAATCTTTGTTGTATTTGCATAATATTCATCAATTGTATTTGTTTGTTCTATATAATAGCTTACAGTTTCATTTGGATATACTGGTCCTGCTATTACATTTGCATAACCTCTGCTGTCTGTTTGTGGATTACCTGCTGCAACATCACCTTTGCTACTTGTAACTTTAAGATATGCATCTTTCAAACCATAACTTTTATAAAATTTATCAATTACTTGTAAATCTAAATTAAATGATGGTTTATTTTTTATATTTATTGTTAAATCTGGTGTTGTTTTATTTATTTTTTGTGTATCTTCAACAGTATTTACTGGTTCAAAGTAATCACTATCTGATTTTACATTATTTTTTGAGAAATTACCTTTATCATTAAATGTTATGTAATAATCTATTGGTTTTGATATTGGGTAATAACCTTCTGGTAATCTTGTTTCAGATAAAGTATATTTTACTGTTGTATCTTTATATACTTTTCCTAATACTGTCATTTGTTTTGCATTTATAGATGTTTGTAATCCTTTATTAGATGTGACATTAAATCCGGCTGATAAATTATTTATAGTATTATCATAGTAGTCTACTTTATTTAATGTTACTTGTAGTTTTCTACTATATAGCATATTTATATAAACATTTCCTGTTGCTGAATCCCATGAAATATTTGCAACATTGTCATCTCCCCATAAATCTGCTTTTAGTGATTGTACATTAGAGATTCTACCATTACTATCATATGTTATATCTAATTCTGTATAATAATCTGATTCGTTTCCACTTCCACCAAGTCCTGTATTCGCCATATCGCTTGGGAAGAAGTAACCATTGTAGTTATTTCCTATTCTTGAAGAAGCTATTATGTATTTATTTACATTATCATTTGTTGCAGCTCCCCAATAATTCCATGAAGCTTTTCCATCTGAATTTGTATCTCTGAATGATACTGTATTATATTCATATGAAGTATTTGATACATATGCATTATTTGTAAATGGATACAATCTGATATTAGCTATTGGATTATTTGATATATCATCCACTGCTTTTACACTTATTTTTGTTGTTAATGCATAGCCTATATAGAAATCAATATTTCTATTTGAACTATCTTTGTTGTAATAATAATTATATTCCTTGATGTTGTTAGCTGATAAAGATGCATTTCCACTTTCATTCATATATGGTTTAATTATATTATCATCTATTTTTCTAACTATAGAATTGTTATAATCAATTTCTCCATTTTCATCAAATTTTACACTTATTATTGCAACTAACTTTTGATTTTCTTTTGTTATGTGTCTATCTACATATTTTTGATAATTCTTTGGTTCTGATTGCTCATATACATAGAATAATCTTGTATAATTCTTTTCTATTGGTACAAATAATTCATTTGTATCTTCATAAATAGAACCATCAACTATATGTCCATTTCCATATGTATTTCCTCTTCCTATATATCCAGCTTTAACAAATTCATCTTCTTCCCTTGTATTATTCTTTCTTTCTGTTGATACTGTATATTTAGCTCCATCTAATGAAATTGGTTTTCCATTTTCATCAACTTCACTTTGGAATGTATAATTATCCATTGCTTTTAATTTTAAATCAAACATTGGGAAGAATTTTAAAGTAATATTCAATTTGTAATTTGTATGATCTATTAAGTTGTTTTCATCTATTTGAACATATCTTCCATCTACTAGCCAACCTATATATGTGTTTAATCCTGTATTTAATCTTGCATCAGTTATTTTTCCTTCATCATCAAAAGTTACATTAATTAAACATTGATATGCAACTGTTTGATATTTTGCATCTTGATTGTAGTGTGTTCCTGTATAGTAACCAACATTATTTCCAGAATTACTTCCATCATAACTATCTAAGTAATAACCACTTTGCTTTGTTTGTTTTGAATCATTCTTTATAACTAATCTTAATGTTCTAGTTCCTGCACCTTTTGTATATTGTCCCATAGATTCATAATCTTCACCATAAGAAATATCAGGTGTTCCGTTATTATCTCTGTCAGCTCCTGTTAATAATGCCTTATCTCCAACTAGTTCATATTTTCCATCTGATACATAATCAGTAGGTATTGTAGAATCTGTCAAGAATGCTTCTACACTCATTCCATTTAATTTTTTATTTACATTGTATGTATCAACTGCTGTTAAATGAATTCCAAATTCTTTAATTTCTTCATTATATATTTCCATATTTATTTCAAAGTTATCTTTATCAAATGATGTAATATTAATTAATTCTCCTCCTTGTGTTGGAGTAATTGTTGATATTTTTCCATCATTATCATATGTAACTTTTATAATTATGTCTTTTTCTTGCCAATTATAACCTGCAGATTTTTGAACTTCCTTAATTGTATAGTACATATCTTTATTTTCTAATGTTCTATCTAAATATGATGCTGTATAACCATTTATATCTGTGTAAGATGTTTCTGGTGTTTGAGTTTGATTTACTTTATTTGTTGCTGATGAATTAGAATATACATTTTCAGCATATTTACTTACAATTTGGAAACCAATATCTTTTATTTTTGTATTATGGTTTACACTATCTTCTGCTGTTAAGTTAAATTTTAATATTGGATTATTTTTTAATTGTACATTAACTTGGAATTTGTCAACATCACTAGTCATAGTTTCGCTTTTTGATACACTAGCAATTTGACTAACATTATCCTTATCTTTTAATGTCACATTATTTACATAACCATTTTCATCATATGTAACTATAACATCTATGTCTTTTCCTAATGTTTGGTAACCAATTGCTGGTTTAACTTCTTTTATTGTATATGTTACTACTGTATTATCTTTTGTTTTGTCTAAATGTGCTATTCCCATACCATCTGTATTTGTTATTACACCACTTGTACTTGTAAATGAAACTTCTTGATTTTCACTTGTTGTATATTTAGAAGATACACTATATTCAGTTCCCGCTATTTGGGTTGTTCCATCTCTTCTATCTACATTTTCAATGTTCATTTTAAATTCTGGATAATTTAATACTTGTATTTTTACTATTCCTTTTGTATTACCATTGTATGTTGATGCTGTTGAAGTTTTTGCATATGATACTGTTACAAATCTATTTTCTTCAACATCATTTCCATTGTTATCAACAAGTTTTGCTTCTGTTATTTCTCTATTTTCGTTATATTTAACTTTTACATAGAATTCTTCTACAGTTGCATAAGAACTTGCTCCTGATGTTTGTTTTACTTTATATATAAGTTCTTGATTTGTTCCTAATATACCTGAATATATTCCTGTTATTCCATTTGCATCTGTTGTCCCAGTTCCTCTATCTCCTCCAGATACTTCTGTTACTTCAAAATTTGCACCTTGTAGTTTTGTTGAGTTTTCAAAATAATATAAGTTTGTAATTTCAAATGGTACTTTTGGTTCTACATATATTCTTATTTTTATTGCTTTATTACCAGTTATTGTTATAGTATCATCATCTCTATCACTATCTAGAGTTACATCTGTTACTTTTTCGTTTGTGTATGTTACTTTAAATGTCTTATCTGACATTTTTGCATAAGAATTATTTATTTTTGTTTGAATTAGTTTATATGTTTTTACTCCATTTTCTAAACAATATCCTACTTGTATAGTTTCTTTTCCTGTTCCTGGTAATTCTTGAGAATCTGTTATTTTATATTCAGTATCTCTTAATACTGCATTTGTTATTTTGTCAACAGTTTCTACATTTACTACTAATGGGTCTTGATGATCTAATAAGATTTGTATATTGATTTTTCCACTTGTCTCTAAGTTTTTAATACTCCATATTCTTCCATAATTAGCATCTGTTTGTGCATTCATTGTGCTATCAATATCAACATTACCTGAAACATCAAATACTACATTTACTTTTATTGTATTTTTAAATGGTTTATAATAATCTGCTACCTTATTTGATGTTATTGTGTATGTTATTGTGCTGTTTTCTATATTTCCTCCAACATTAACTAATCCATTTCCATTAGAATCTGTTATTACTGTTTTTTGGGCACCTAATGAACTCTCTACTTTAAATCCATAACCATTTATTCCATTTAATGTTGTAGAATCAACTGCATTAATATTAAATTCGAATTTATCTAAAGAATAATCTGTTAATGTTACTAAATAGTTACTCTTTGTTGTTCCTGCTGATGTAGTTGTTGATTGTTGTTTTTCTAATTTTAATCTGTTTGCTGAGTATGCTTGATCTATTTGTTCTAAAACAACTTCTCCATCATCAGTAATTTGTTTTACTTCTAATGTTTCAGCATTTGTATTTACTCCATAACCAATTGGAGCTGTAGTTTCTGTTATATAAATTAAGCTTCCTACATTTACAGATAATCCTGTTAATTCTATTGCAGAGTTTTCATCTCCATTATCAACTTTAACATGTTTTCTAACTACTGTTGTATCAGGATTTACAACTTTTATATCATATTCTGCTCCTGTTAATTCATTTCCTGTATTATTTTGTTTCTTTAAGTCTAATGCTAGATTTCCTACTTCATCATAATTTGTATATAAATCTAATGTAATATTTGCTAAATATACACCTAAAGAATCTTCTTCTGCTCTTCCTTCACTATTATCTCCTGCACTTGAAAATGTTTTACTTTTTACTAGTCTATTTCCATATATTGTTTCAACATTTGTTAATAAAATTCTATTGTCTTTTTCTCTAAATATTAATCTTAATTTTACAGTTGTTCCATTTTTTACTGTATCTTGTGATGGATCATTATTCTTTCTTGATAATTCAGATATTTCTAAATCATAAATTATTTCATCATTCTCTGCTCCTTCTTTTCCTATATTTGGAACTCTTATATAATCATTATGTGTTTTATCTTCTAAGTAACTCTTATAATCATATGCAATTGTTCCTGCTGAACCTTTTTCACCTGTTGTCTTTTTGTCATTTAATGCCCCATCAGTTTTGTCTTTTAAAATATTTGATTTTATATTAACTAAAACTCCATCTACATATGCTCCATTTGTATCAAGTTTATTTATTGTTAAATTTAGATAAGTATCTTCTGCTGTTCTCTTTTTGTTTAAATGTTGATATACAATTGTTGATCCACCATTTATATATGCTCCTTGATTTGGTTCATTAACATTAGTTTGTCCTCTATCATATGGAGATTGTGATGTTATATTTGTTAATCCATTATTTCTAAAGCTTAGATATATTTCTTGTGTTGTTGTGTCAATAGTATATCCTGCACTTGCTCCAACTTGTTGTACATATATTCTTACTTGATCAGCTTTTACAATTCTTGTAGATAAGTTTCCGCTAGTATTTGTTTGTCTTTCTTTTATTGTTTTTGTTCTTGTTACACCATTAATATCCCATTCAATATTAATATTATATTTTGCTCCTTCAAGAGCTTTACGAGTATCGTTTTTATCATTCAATTGTACCCTAAAATCTACCGTGTTATCTTCTATTAATTTATAACCAACTGTTATAAAACATGTATATTCCATACTTGTTTCATTAGTTACTTTTGAATAGTAGTCTTTTATAATAGTTTGATTATCTATAACATTTTCATCTACTATATAACCTTCTCCATCAAATACCAAATTAAATCCGATATGATCTGCAACTTGCTCAACATCATATTCTTTTGGAACACTTGATTTATCTACTATTAATGAATATCTGTGTTGTCCTTCTTCTTTATTTTCTATTGTAAATGATAATTCACCATTTTTATCTGATACTGCTGGTCCATATTGAATTTCTGTTTCTGTATCTTTCAAATAATATATAACATTTTTTCCAACATCAACATCATTTTCATCAGCATCTACTAAAGATACTCTTACTATATTTTGTTTATTTTTCTTTGTACTTGTTAAATTTACAATTATATCTTCTTGGCTTGTACTTTGTTCTACATTTAGATTTTCTGTTTTATACCAAATTGTTATTATATTATTATTTCTGTCAATTGTTAAATTTTTTGAAACTGTATCTGCAACATATCCAACTTTTGGACTTTGTTCTGTAATTTTAATATTTAAATTACCACTTCCATAGATTTTTGTGTTTATTTGACCATCTTCATTTGTTGTTACATATTCATTTCTAACTTGGTTATTTGAATTTGTTGTAGAAACCAAATATGTTACACCTTCTAGTTTTGTTCCATCTTTATCATCACTTAAATTTATTTGTAAATTAAATGGATTTGTTTTTAAGCTTTCATCTTTTACTGTAATCAAAACATGATTTTCTTTATCTGTACATACTTCTGTATCTATATTTGGATTAAATTGTTTTGATATTTTTGTTATTATTCCATCTTTATATGTTATTTCTATTAATGTTAAATTTGTTACTTCATACATGTCTGGTGCTGATACTTGTCTTAAAATATAATTGTATGTTCCATCTTTTGTCATAACTGTTGGAGAAAAATGTAATATTCCGTTTTCATCAGTTTTACCTGCTAACACATCCATTTCATATTTGTTATTTAATTTTGGTTGTATTAATTCAAATTCACAATCAGACACTGTTGTTTGGTCATTTCCATTTTCAACTGATTTTATTTCAAAATCTATTCTTTGTGCATTAATAGGCATTATGACTTCAACACTTCTTTTTTCTTCATTTACAGTTCCATTTACATTAGATTCATGATTGTCAAATACAAGTTTTCTTGTTGTCTTATTATTTGTTATATCAAATGTTATAGGATCTGTTGAAATATAACCTGTTTTTACTTCTGTTGGTGAAACTGTATATGTTATTGTTCCATCTCCTCTTAATGCTCTTGCATCACTTGCTGTAATAGTTATATATCCATCATTATCTGTTTGTTTAGTAATATCACAAACTACTTCTCCTGCTTCATTTTTTCCTTCTACTTTTACAGTTGCTCCGTCTACTGCTAATTTATTATTAGCTTCATTTACTGCTTTTATTTTTAAATCGTAACCTTGACAAATTTTTATAACTGTTGATTCTGTATTTTCTCTTGCATCTGTTCCTTCTAATTGTTTTTTATCTGTAGAATTTTTATATGTATTGTATTTTATATTTTGTGTTTTGTTTGTGTATAATTCGTTAAATATTACACCTGCATCTATATCTACATTTGATTTCAAGGTAACTTTAAATGTTAATTTTTCTGTTTGTGAAAATTTCATTTCTTCAACATTCCATGTATAACCATTTTCTGTTTTTTCTACAGTTCCTTTTGTTGTCTTAAAGTCTGAAATATCAAAATAATTTAAAATTTCATCTGAGAAAACATTATTTACTTCTACATTTCTTATTGTTTTATTCAATTCATCATATATCAAATCAAAATCTAGTACTTTTGCATTTGTAATTTCTTCTGCTGAAACTTCACTTGGTAAAACATATACTTCTCCTGCTGTTGCTACTCCATTGTTTATGTAAGATGTACTTGTCATATCAACTAAGATTGATATAATTTGTAAGTTTTTATCATTTTCCATTAATTGTTTCATTTTTTCTGAAACTTCATCTGTTGAATCTGTAAAAACAATTATGTACTTATTTACAGTATTTTTTGAATCCACTGGTGTTGTAAATGTCTTATATGCATTATCTAAACCAATGTTACTATCACTACCTTCTCCATCTTTTAAAGCATTTATTTGATTATTTATGTTGTTTATATTATTCTTAACATCAGTTTTTGTACTAGTCATATTAAGTTTAACGTTATTATTATTTGATACAGAAATTCTAGAATTTTTAACATTATTCAATATACCGCTTGCTAATTCTTTTGCTTTAGTTTTTGCAGTATTTTGTGCATCATTTATTCCCATACTGTATGAAGTGTCTATTACCATAGCAACTTGTGTTTCAAAGTTTTCTTGCATTATGTTTTTTAATTCTACTTCATAGTTTAATTCTTTTGAATCAAAATACTGTTGATTAGCTGGTTTTACAATCTTTTCTGTTATTTGCATTTCTTCATTTTTGCTTGTTGCACTTTCATTTACAACATCAATAACATAATGATTGTCATTTGCTGAATATATTCCTTTCACTAAAATTCCTAAAATTGTTATAACTGAAATCGCTATAGCAATTATTTTCAAAAATGTTTTACGTTTTTCCATTTTGCTTTCTCCTTTGATTTATATATATATATTACTTTTAGTTTAACAAATTTATTTTTTATTTCAAGATGCACTTTTTTCCATTTGTTTTTTTATGTCCAAATACGCTTACGGAAGTCATATTTCTAGTTTTTTTGTTAATTCTTGACATTTTTATTAAACTTTTGTAACAATCATATTATTTTTTTCTTTTTTTCTTACGGCATGCTGAATTTATGGCAAAATAAAAAATCCAGCATTTTCTGCTAGATTTTTTATTTTATGTATTTTTGTAATAATTTATTTTGTCCTCTCGAAACAGTATATTCATCTATTTTTAAATAAGTTTTATATTTTTCCTCTATATTTTTTCCACTTCTTCTTAACTTAGATATTGTTGAATTTTCTAAATTCATTGTTTCTCTTAATTTGCTTATATTTCCTGTTGCTTTTATAACATATGGTGAACTAACACAATTACTATCTACTAAGATATATTCCTTGTTAATATCCATAAGGTCTGTCATATTAACAATTCTGTTATCATTTATTGATATTGCCTCTGCTCCAGCTGAATTCAAGTCATTTATTAATTGTAATAATGTAATTGCTGTTATATCACTAGTTTTAGATGTATCAATTGTAATTTCAACTCCTGAGCCTGAAACACTTAAATTTCCAATTAATTTATCTATCTTTTTTAATTTTTTAACGCTATTTCTTTCATTTACAACATTTTGCATTATTGTTTTATTTGTTTTTGATATTTCCAAATCTTCACTTTTTTGTACATCTACTTGTATTCCATCTTTGATTAGTGTTGCTACATAGCCTTTATTTCTTGTAATAGCTCCATAAATTGTTTGACTATCTCCTATAGCTTTTATAACAAACGGATTTCCTATTTTTACTCCATCGATTAATATTACACTTCCATCACAATAAACATATGTATTACTTACAATTCTTTGTCCATTTACAGATATTGCCTCTGCTCCAGCATTTTTTAATTCATCTAATAATATAACTATATCTTCTTGATGAATCAAATCATTTCCATCATTTATATTTATTATAATTCCTTCTCCATGCACATCTGTAGTTCCTAGTAATACTTCTTTATTTGATATTTGTTCTTCTATATTTGGTGTATTAAAATTTATATATACATTTTCTGCAATTATTATTAATATTGATATAATTAGTAATATTAATATGTTTCGTTTTTCCTTTGTTTTCATATTTTTCCTCTTCTCTATTTGTATTCACATC
>ERZ827043.1926-NODE-1926-length-19354-cov-15.384683_pt1 | contig 19354 bp, 19 predicted proteins | sample MGYA00519923_ERZ827043 | MGnify/ENA primary metagenome ERZ827043 (study PRJEB31778, sample SAMEA3449251) | human gut metagenome | biome: human gut; feature: human-associated habitat; material: faeces | place: United Kingdom | collected 2010/2012 ...
CGACACCCTATATAAAAAAAAGAGACCAACCCTTTTGGGTCAGCCTCTTTTTCTTAACGTCGTAAGTTGCTATTATTTGTTAGCTACTTTCTCTTCAACGTATTTGACAGCGTCAGCTACAGTTGCAATCTGGCTAGCGTCCTCATCTGGAATCTTGATTCCGAATGTTCTTTCAAACTCCATAAGAAGCTCAACAGTGTCGAGGGAATCTGCTCCAAGATCGTTTGTGAAGTTAGCGGTCTCAGTAACCTCTGACTCCTCAGCGCCAAGTTTGTCAACAATAATGTCCTTGACCTGTTTTACGATTTCTTCGTGTGACATAATCTATTATTTTATTAAGTTTATGATTTTATAATACACTACTCCTGTAATAATCTGCAAAGTAAATAAAAAAATCCGAATAAACGAAATTTTTTGATTAAGAGGCCTTTCTGCTGAGCTGGAGCCAAATTCTCAGCCCGTTGATGGAGTTGAGAAGATAGAAACTGTATTTGATTACCATGACCACGGTGTAGCTGGAATCCGGCGACGACAAGGCTTTGTCGGCCCAAAGCAGGATAGAAAAGACATTGACTAGGAGCCAGATTATCCACTGCTCCATAAACGCCAGAGACATAAGCACTTGCCCCATCACATTGAGCACGAATACGGCTGCGTCGAACAGAATCAGCATACGGAGCGAACCGTCTGCAGACTCCTTTCCGCTGACCGCGCAGAGGATAAAATAAGCCACGGCAGTACCGATTGTCAAAGCTCCGGCTGTCAATGCACCTTGCGACGCAGTGAGACGTCGTGCAGTCACTTTCTCTTTCGATGTCGCTCCCCGTTTGCGCCATTGCCACCACCCTACGAACTGCATAGGCAGGAAATAGAAGGCATGAAGCGCGAAATTTCCCCATACCGGTTCTCCTCCTGGCCGGATGCTGCTGTCAAATGCCACGATGGAAGCGATGGAGACGTCAATGACCCCGAAAAGGAAGGTCCAGATATTTCCGTTGGCGGACAATACCGTGTTCATGACTCCAGTCAATGCCCCGATGCTGGCAAAAATCAGCATGAAATGTCTGGCGCCTGGCTGCTGCAATTTATAAATATTCGTCAATACGACAGCCACGGTCATACCCACAAGGATAAAGACGTTGAACCATAGGTTAAATTTCCCGTTGGATTTCATCATCATTTGTATTTAATTGTGTATGAATACGTTCTGCGAGTTCACGCTTGCCCAGGAACGATACCAGGTCTTCAATCGGAGCGGCTGCTATGCGCGGCACGCTGCCGTAATGTATAAGAAGCCGCTTCTCCGTCTGCTCGCCCACGCCCTTTATCCGTGTCAATGCGGATTCTATCTGGCTCTTGCTGCGCAGACTGCGATGGAAAGTTATACCGAACCTGTGCGCTTCGTCACGAATCTGCTGCAGGACCTTCAATGCCGATGAATTCCGGTCAATGAAAAGAGGATATGGATCCCCCACGCGAATGACCTCTTCCAGTCTCTTGGCAAGTCCCACCACCGTAAGTTTGTCAGTAAGACCGAGTTCCGCCAATGCCTGATAGGCAAAATCGAGCTGTCCCTTGCCTCCGTCAATGACTATCAATTGCGGAAGGTCGTCCGGGTCTTCACGCAACATGCGCGAATACCTGCGGTTCACCACCTCTTTCATTGATGCATAATCATTGGCCCCGATTACGGTCTTGATCTTGAACTTGCGGTAGTCTTTCTTGGACGGTACGCCGTTGCGGAATACGACACATGAGGCAACAGGATTCGTTCCTTGGATATTGGAGTTGTCGAAGCACTCGATATGCATCGGCAATTCTTTCATTCCCAATGCCTTGCGCAGCTCTTCGACCACCATCTTACGGTATTGGTCCGGGTCGGTATGTTCTTTCTGGCGGATGGAATTGAACTGGAATTCCTTGGCGTTTTTGGTGGAGAGTTCCAGGATTGCCAGCTTGTCGCCCTTCGCCGGTATGCGGAAAGTAACGCCGTCCATTTCGACGTCCGGCATGAACGGGACAATGACTTCTCCGCTGATTATACCGAATTTGCTTTCAATCTCGGCAATGAATTCACTCAACACAGATGCGGGTTCTTCTTCGATATTCATTCTGAATCCCAGGTTAAGTGACTGGATGACAGCCCCTCCGCGTACACGCATGAAGTTGCCGAAAGATTCGTTGGTATCGGTGACGAGGGAGAATACATCCACATTGGTATCAGATGCAGACGTGATTACTGATTTGGAGTAATGTTTCTGGAGCGAGTCGACTTTCTGTTTGTAGGCCTGGGCCTGCTCGAATTCCAGGTGGTCGGCAGCGTCAAGCATGAGGTGCTTATAGTGCTGGATAATTTCATTGGCCCCGCCTTTCAGCAGATTCACAATCTCATCTATATCAGCATTGTACTCCTTGACGGATATTTTTCCTACGCAGCAGCCGGCGCATCGTCCGATGTGAAAATCGAGGCACGGGCGGAACTTGCCGCGGAGAATCGCATCAGATGTGATCTTGTGGTTGCATGAGCGGATTTTGTAGTTCTCCGAGAAGAATTCCAGCAGATTGCGGGCGTGCATCACCGAGCTGTAGGGCCCGAAATAGCGGTTTCCCTTGACCACACGGCGGGTAAGGTAGACTTTCGGAAATTCGTCTCCTGTCACGCATATCCACGGATAGGTCTTGGAGTCCTTCAGCAGGATGTTGTACTTGGGTTTGTATTGCTTGATGAGATTGTTCTCCAGGAGCAATGCATCCGCTTCGGAATCCACGACAGAGTACTGGGCATCGGCGATTTTGGAGACAAGGATGCGTGTCTTGACATTGAGCCGTTCAGGCGGCACGAAATATTGCGCGACCCTTTTATGAAGGTCTTTCGCCTTGCCCACATATATGACAATCCCCTCGGAGTCATAATATCTGTAAACTCCGGGGGAATGTGGAAATAATGCTATTTTTTCTCTGACCGTCAATTACTTCACGTATCTTGCGACTTCTTCCTCGATAGCTTCGCCATGAAGACCTCTCTTGATGATGGTTCCGTCAGGGCCGAAGAGGATGATATGAGGAATTCCGAGAATGCCATAGAGGTCAGTAGGAACATTCTTGGCATCTACAATCTGGTTCCAGGTCACGCCGTAAGCCTTGGCTGTGTCGAGACTCTCCTTAGGGGAATTTTCCCACACTGCAACGCTGAGCACGTCAAAGTCTTTTCCATGATGCTTGTCATAAACGGCTTTCACGTTAGGAATTTCGTGTTTGCATGGTCTGCACCATGATGCCCAGAAGTCTACGAGGACATATTTGCCTTTTCCTACATAGTCAGAAAGTTTCGCGGTCTTGCCGTCAGGCTGCATAACAGAGAAATCGATGAAATGCATACCTTCTGCGGTAGCTTTCCTTGCCTTGATGCTGCCGTAGACTGCTGAAATGAAGCGGCTGTTGGCAACTACTGTAGAATCCATTCCGGCGATTGTCGACTCAAGTTCGTCGTCAGACATGTCGGAATAAACATTCTGGAAGGCGACGGTAGAAATGACATTGTCCAGATTGCTCTTTACAGCATCCATATTGAAGCTGCTGTATTTCTCGCTGAACTCATTGTAGAACTCTTCCTTGAGGCTGTCTTTCTGCTGGTCAGAAAGACCTGTGCTGTCTGAAATTGCAGCCATCTGAGTCCTGTAAGAAGCTACCAGAGCCTGATGGTCCTCTACGAAAGCATTGAACTTTTCGGTAAGGGAAACGGACGGCTTTTCGGAGTTGACCGACAGCAATCCGTCATTGAGATTGGCTGTGAGGGTAGTTCCGTCAGCAATGAATCTTCCTGCCGCATTGCCTGCTGTAACCTGACCGAAGGCTGCCTTGTAAACAGGGAGCACGATCTTGAAGGCTGCGTTCTGAAGGCGTACAGTGGTGTCAATGACTCCAGGAATGGTAACGGTCACTTCTTCCGGCACATCTGCTCCGGAGAATTTTCCTTTCAATGTGGTGGTCGTGGAGACCGATGTACAGGCTACTGCTGCAATGGCAGTCAATGCGCCAATGATTACTTTTTTCATATCTTATAAAATTTTTATGCTTCAGCGCCGCGTCAGGCTATGTGCCAGCCGGCAAATCAACTCGTAAAAGTAATGAATAATTCCGTGATTAGCAAAGCCCTGCTTCCACTTCAAAGCATGCTTCCAATCCCGGTAGTGAATCCCGCAGCGAGCATTTCGTCTGCGACCCCGTCCTGACAGCATTGCAAAAGTCTTCGACAATGTCAATGTCGGCGCCGGCGTGAAGCGGCAAGGCGCAGGTTCTACGGAAATCTTCCTCGCGCAGTACAGTTCCGCCGGTGCTTTTCAATGTAATCACATTGTCTTTAGCGAGTAGCGTGCCCCCTTCGAACCGGATTTCAGTTTCGCGGCCGTCCTTGTCAATGATTCCGTCCATGGTGATTTCGATTTCGAGCCCTCCGGCTGTACGAATCGATGCCGTCTGCCAGTCGAAAACGTCATTGTCACAATGATATACGCATCTGCCGTAGCGTCCGTTGCGCAGTTCCTCCCCGATGGCGTCTTCAATGGTCCGCCCCTTGGTGACTTCGAAGTTTTCTATCCATTCTTTCCGTCTGAGATAGAGGTCCACGGCGGAATATCGGCACTCCGATTCTATCGGACATTTGACGCAACGTCCGGCAGAGAGTTCAGGAGCCGCTTCTTGACAATATTTCGTCAGACTTCCTTTAGAGCTGATTTTCAAGTCATCGGACAGATGTTCCGGGCCGGCAAGCCAGAAGATGAAGTCCACGTCATGGCAGCATTTGGATATGAATATCGGGGAAGATTCCTCTTTTCTGGACCAGAGCCCGCGCACAAAGGTATGTGTCATCCTGTCGATACCGACATTGACACGATGGTTGATCTCGGTAATCTTCCCTAATTCGCCGCTCCTGGCGATTTCTCTTATTCTGGAGAAGTATGGGTGATAGCGCATCACGTAACACATGGCCGTGACGGCATTCTTCCGCTCTGCAAGGGCTACCAGTTCCCTGCATTGCCGGATATTCTCGGCCATCGGCTTTTCCAGCAGCAGGTTGAATCCGGCTTCGAGTATTTTCCGTGATATGGAATAATGGGTGTCGTCTCCCGTGGCGACAATGACCCCGTCCGCCCCGATTCCGGACCGGATAAAGTCATCCACGTCTGCAAAGCATTGATTTTCAGCGAGTGAATATCGGCACCGGGCCTCTGCAAGCCTATACGGATCGGTGTCCACGACGGCACATACCCGAACCTTGTCCGGATGCGACTCCGTATATTCAAGGTATTTGCGCGCCCTGTTCCCTATCCCTATCGCGCAAAGATTGACAATTCGTTCCATACGGTACAAAGATAATATAAAAAATCCCGGCAAGAATCAAACTTGTCGGGATTAGATATAGCTTAGGACAAAAACTTAGTTCTTGTTCTCTTTTCTGTCTCCACGGCCTCTTCCGCCACGGCGTGAGCCACGGTCTCCACGTGGTGAACGGCCCTGACCCTGTGACTGTGCAGAAGCTGCTGCGATACCTGCGTTAGGTGAAAGATCTTTCTTTCCGTAAACCTCGCCGTTGCAGATCCATACTTTGATACCGAGTGCACCTACCTTGGTGTGAGCCACTGCGAGAGCGTAGTCGATATCTGCACGGAATGTGTGGAGCGGAGTACGTCCTTCCTTGAACATTTCGCTTCTTGCCATCTCGGCGCCGCCTACACGGCCGCTGATCTGAACTTTGATACCCTCAGCGCCTACACGCATTGCGGTAGAAACTGCCATCTTGATAGCCCTTCTGTAGGAAACACGGCCCTCGATCTGACGAGCGATGCTGTCTGCTACGATGTTGGCATCAACCTCTGGTCTTCTTACCTCGAAGATATTGATCTGGACTTCCTTGCTGGTAACTTTCTTAAGCTCTTCCTTAAGTTTGTCGACAGCGCTTCCGCCCTTTCCGATAATAACGCCCGGTCTAGCAGCCTGGATGGTCACTGTGATGAGCTTGAGAGTTCTCTCAATGACGATCTTGGAAATGCTTGCATTGGCAAGACGGTTTACGAGGTACTTGCGGATCTTGTAGTCTTCCGCGATTTTCTCAGCGTAATTACCACCACACCAGTTAGAGACCCAACCACGGGTGATACCGATTCTGTTGCTGATAGGATTAGTTTTCTGTCCCATATTATTTATTGTCCTCCACTGTTGATGGTTTCTTTACATCGAGGATGATAGTAACGTGGTTGGAACGCTTGCGGATTCTGCCGGCTCTACCCTGTGGGCAAGGACGGATTCTCTTGAGTGTACGACCCTCGTCGACCATGATGGTCTTTACGATTACATTACCGTTATCCAATTCTTTTGTTTTGTCCTGATTTTTGGCCTCCCAGTTAGCGATAGCGCTACGGAGAAGAGTCTCAAGCACCTTTGAAGGAGCCTTCTTGGAGAACTTGAGAAGATCAAGCGCATGGTTCACCTCCACACCTCTGACTGTGTCTGCAACGAGACGCATCTTACGAGGAGAGGACGGAACATCCTTTACCTTTGCAATGGCGGTCTGTCGCTTAATCTCTTTCAGTCTTTCGGCCATTTCTCTTTTACGTTTTCCCATAATTTCTGATCAATTAAGCGTTTTTACTTCTTGTTGTTGCCTGAATGGCCTCTGAAAGTCCTAGTAGGTGCGAACTCTCCGAGCTTGTGGCCAACCATGTTCTCAGTAACATAAACAGGAATGAACTTGTTCCCGTTATGAACCGCGATAGTGTGACCTACGAAGTCAGGAGAAATCATGCTTGCGCGTGACCAGGTCTTCACCACTTCTTTCTTCTTGCCACCTTCATTCATAGCAAGAATTCTTTTTTCCAGAGCTTCCTGGATATATGGACCTTTTCTTAATGAACGACTCATAATCTCTTAAGTTTAATTCCTGTTATTTCTTTCTTCTTTCAATGATGAACTTGTTTGAAGTAGCCTTAGGATTACGTGTCTTGTAGCCCTTTGCAGGAAGTCCCTTACGAGACCTTGGATGACCTCCGGAAGCACGACCTTCACCACCACCCATCGGGTGATCTACCGGGTTCATTACGACACCACGGTTGCGAGGGCGTCTGCCGAGCCATCTGCTACGACCGGCTTTACCATAAGACTCCAGATTGTGTTCTGGGTTCGATACGACACCTACTGTTGCACGGCAAGTTGTAAGCACCATTCTGGTCTCGCCTGAAGGCAGACGGAGAACGACGTGATTTCCTTCGCGGGCAGCAATCTGAGCATAAGTACCTGCAGAGCGTGCCATTGCACCACCCTGACCAGGACGGAGCTCGATGTTGTGTACGAGTGTACCGACTGGAATTTCCCCAAGAGGAAGAGTGTTTCCAAGCTCAGGAGCAACGCCTGAACCTGATTCGATGATCTGACCTACCTTCAGTCCGTTAGGAGCGATGATATATCTCTTCTCATTGTCCTCGTACTGAACGAGCGCGATACGTGCGCTACGGTTCGGATCGTATTCTATAGTAAGAACAGTTGCCTTGCAAGCATCTTTAGCACGATGGAAGTCGATGATACGGTACATTCTCTTGTGACCGCCACCGAGGTAACGCATGGTCATCTGACCAGTGTTGTTACGTCCGCCAGTGCTCTTAAGAGGTTCAAGCAATGATTTCTGTGGCTTCTTGGCGGTGATATCGTCAAAAGCGCTGATTACCTTGTTCCTTTGACCAGGAGTAACCGGTTTAAATTTTTTTGTTGCCATTGCCTTATCCCTTAAATATTACTGTAGAAATCAATCTTATCTTCGCCGGCAAGAGTAACGTATGCTTTCTTGAAGTGATTTATACGGCCTCTAAGCATGCCGGATTTTGTATAACGGGATTTTCTTTTCCCGTGGTAGTTCAATGTATTGACTGAAGCGACAGAGACGTTGTACATCTGCTCCACAGCAGTCCTGATCTCGAGCTTGTTAGCCTTGCGATCTACAATGAATCCATAACGGTTCAACTTTTCGCCCTGAGCCGTCAATTTTTCTGTTACAATTGGCTTAATGATAATTCCCATCTCTCAATCTTTTTAGCGTCTTACTCTAGAGGCGAGGATATCCTGAACACCGTCAACGAGAACCATTGAGTGTGCGTTCATGATAGTGTAGGTATTGATCTCATCAACTGAGATGACCTTCACCTGCTCGAGGTTACGTGATGAAAGGTAAATATTGGCAGAATTTTCAGGAAGCACGAAGAGTACTTTCCTGTCGCCTGCCTTGATGGCTGAAAGAATGTTCAAGAACTCTTTTGTCTTAGGAGCCTCCATTGTGAATGGCTCTACCATGACAATCTTGTTCTCCTTAGCCTTATAAGAAAGAGCTGAGAATCTAGCGAGCTGCTTGAGCTTCTTGTTGAGCTTCATATCATAGCAACGTGGCTTAGGACCGTGTGCACGACCACCACCTACATAGATATTAGCTTTCAATGAACCGTGACGGGCTCCACCACCACCTTTCTGGCGACCCTGCTTTTTGGTACTGTATGAGACTTCGCTTCTGTCCTTGGTCCTTGCAGTTCCCTGACGCTGATGTGCGAGGTACTGGATGACATCGAGGTAGATAGCGTGATCGTTCGGCTCCAAGCCGAAGATTTTCTCATCAAGGACGACCTTCTTTCCGGACTCTGATCCGTCAATCTTCAAAACTGACAATTCCATAATTAAGCCTCCAACATTAGATAAGAACCTTTGGCTCCAGGTACAGAGCCTTTCAATACGAGAAGGTTGTTCTCAGGAATTACTTTGACAACCTGAAGGTTGAACACCTTTACCCTTTCATTGCCCATGTGGCCTGCCATTCTCATTCCCGGGAATACGCGTGAAGGCCAAGATGATGCGCCCATAGAACCAGGGTGACGAAGTCTGTTGTGCTGACCGTGGGTAGCACCACCGACACCGGCGAAGCCGTGACGTTTAACGACTCCCTGGAATCCTTTACCTTTAGAAGTACCGACAACGTCAACGTACTCAACACCTTCGAAGATGTCAGCAACTGTCAGAACGTCGCCTAATTTAAGCTCTCCTGCGAAGTCAGCCTCGAATTCAACGAGCTTACGATGAGGAGTGGTTCCTGCCTTTGCAAAATGCCCTTTGAGAGGGGCGCTGGCGTGTTTTTCTGTGGTTTCGTCATAGGCAAGCTGCACGGCGGCATAACCATCTTTTTCTACCGTACGGACCTGCGTAACAACACACGGACCAGCCTCAATAACGGTGCATGGAATATTTTTTCCATCAGCACCGAAAACGGAAGTCATTCCGATTTTCTTTCCAATTAATCCAGGCATTGGTTTGATAATTAATTGTTTATTAATACTTTATCGTATTTCCGCATACTTTGCGGAGCGCAAAGGTACGAATAAATTTTTAATTTTCAACTACTTCCGTGTAAAATTTCGTAGTTTTGGCAAGAATTCCTAAATTGCAGTCAAATTGAAAAATGATGAAAAGAATAGCCTTGCTTATACTATATTTGTCCATAGGCCTCGCCGCCACGTCTTATGCCGAAAAATTACCCTATGTCTCCTACTACAGAGCGGCCGACGGACTCTCTTCGCGATCTGTCAACTGCATTTCCCAAGATGAGGCCGGATTCATCTGGATCGGCTCCGAAAACGGGCTCGACAGATTCGACGGACACCACTTCAAGCACTACGACATCGCCGACGGCAGAACCATATACACCATCTATCCGGACAACCAAGGCAAGCTCTGGCTGGGCACCGGGAAAGGCGTGTTCATATTCGACACGGAAAACGGCCTGTCCGAAAAATTCAACGTCGAAACAAAATGGGCAGTCTCAGTCTGCTCGAAAGCGACCATCATTTCCAAAGTATGCAACAAGATTTACATCGGGACAGCAGGACAGGGATTCTTCTTATACAATCCTGCAAATGAAGAACTTGAACAATTCTGCCAATATGCATCAATGATAAGCGCAATGTCCGTGTACAAGGATTCCTTGATGTATGTCGGCTCTGAAGAAAGCACGATTTCCGAATTCAAGACAAACGGGCAATACGTGCGCAACATAGCCTTCACACCACAAGACTATGATGTCAGGATGTCCAGCATCCAATTCCTCTATGCCGACAATGAAAAGATATGGGCGATTCTGCAGAACAAAGGCTTGTGCAGCATTCCGCGGGACAATGTTTCGGCGTCCGGGAATGTCAGCATGGACAAATCCAGACAGTTCCACGAAGCCAGGTTAAGCATACCTGACACAACAGGCCGCTTCATTGTCGGGTGCCAAAGCGAGATAAAAAGATATGACCTGAAGAACAGAAAGGCCGAAACAGTCATATCCGACATGGCTTCCAGCCCCAGATGCATGTTCAAAGACAAGAACGGAGGCCTGTGGATAGGCGTGGAAGACGACGGCATCGCCTACTGCCCCCCTGAAAGCAAGCAGTTTCGAGCACCGCTTTGCAGGAAAGAACATTACGGCATTGGCAAAAGACAAAGGCGGAAACATCTGGGCGGGCACGGTTTCGGGCGAACTTTTCCGCATTGACAGTCATGGAGAAACGACAAGTCTTGCCATTCCGGAGATTTCGAGCATCCAATGTCTGATGGCAAATTCCCATGAATTGTGGATCGGAACCCGCTACGACGGATTGTTCATCCACAATTTAGACAACGGGAAGACCACCAACCACAGGTACGACAGATATAAAGACTCCAGCATCAGCGACAATTGCGTGACCGCATTGTTCAAGGACTCGGCAGGAAAGATATATGTCGGTACGGAATGGGGATTGAGCTATTATTCCAGGGAGACCGGAGGTTTCATTCCTGAACCGCGCGCTTCCAACCATTCAAGCGTGACTGGTTTCTTCGAAGACTCCAAGAAAAACATCTGGGTCCTGTCCAGCAACGATGGTCTGTACCGGACGACTCTGGACGGGAAAATCTGGAAAGATTTCAACACATCCAAGACAAACAGCCTGACCAGCAACACGACTTACGACATGGTCGAAGACAACAAGGGGCTTATCTGGGTTGCCACGGCCAGCGGTCTGGTCACATATTCCTATGAAAGCAACACGTTTTCCCCTGTAAATCAAGAATTGGCATCAGGCTCAATCTCGTCCTTGGAAAAAGACTCATACGGAAGAATCTGGTACGGAGAAGGCTCCGTCCTGGTTTGCATCGACAAATCCGGACGCACGGTGTTCGGAAAAGAATCCGGCATGAACACGGGATCTTTTCTCAACGGATGTGCCCTTTCCTCGGACAACGGCAAGCTGCTTTTCGGAGGAGTCAACGGAATCGATTCATTTTCACCTGACAACGTACTGAAAAACGCATCCGACAACCATGACCGGATCATTATAACCGACGTACTGATCGACGGTGTTTCCGTGGGCGTTTCCGATGAAGTAAAAGTAAACAGCGGCGCCAAACGCGTCGTAATATTATTCTCCAATCTGTCATTCAAGTCATCCGACATCATCGACTACTCTTTTTACATGAAGGGAGAAGATTCCGGCTGGCGACATGACAGTTCCGTGGCCACCTACGAACATCTCTCTCCGGGAAGTCATACTTTTACCGTAAAATACGACGGTGAAGACGAGCCGATGGAGACATCCATAGAAATAAAGGTGAGGTATCCGGTGTATGCCAGATGGTGGGCCATACTTATCTATTTGTCAATACTCGGCCTGTCAAGTCTCGCCATAATCAATTTTTACAGAATAAAAAGGGAAGAAGCCACTTTCCGGGAGAAATACAACTTCTTCACGAACATCATTCATGAAATCAGGACGCCTCTGGAAAGGTTGATGGGAACATCCGGGCTCAATGAACAGGCTAAGGCAAGTCTGGGCATGATCAACAAAGGGACCGACACGCTCATCAATCTTGTGAACCAGCTTCTTGACTATAGAAAAAGCGAGGGCGGTTATTACGTATTGAATCTTCGCCCGTGCCTTATAGGAGCCCTGACAGAAGAAATATGCAGCAGGTTCAGACCGATAGTCGAGTCCGAAGGGAAAACGCTAGACGTCACGATACCATCTGAGGCATATTCGTACAATGTCGACCATGAAGCATTGGAAAAAATCCTCAACAACATCCTTTCCAATGCCGTAAAATACGCTGTCTCGACAATAAATCTGAAATTGGAGGAGTTCCCCGATCATTTCAGCATTGTCATAAGCAATGACGGCGAAAAAATCGCGACTGCGGAGCGCGAGAACGTGTTCAAGATGTTCTATCAAGTCAAAGGCAGCAAGAACGGGACCGGTATCGGACTGCCTCTGGCAAGAATGCTCGCCGAACGTCACGAAGGATCTCTTGCCATCGACCCGAACAGCGAGATGACCACTTTCGTCGTCCAGATTCCGGGCGAGAGGTCTCTGGTACAAGATTTCGAGCAGGCGGAGAACATGGAAAAGCCTGACGAGATCGGAATGGTGGAAAGTTCCATCCTCATCATTGATGACAATGAAGACCTCCGAAGAATGATCGCGGAAATCATGAAAGACGACTATAAGGTATTGCAGGCAGGAAACGGCAAGGAAGGCATTGACATACTTGGGAAGGAAGCGGTAGATCTGGTGTTGAGCGACATCATGATGCCGGAAATGGACGGCTACGAGCTATGCGAGTTCATGAAATCAGATCCGAGATACTCCAGCATCCCTGTAATCCTGCTTACCGCCAAAGCTTCCGTCGAAGACAAGATAAAAGGACTGAAATATGGCGCGGACGATTACATAGAAAAGCCTTTCTCGCCGGATCTCCTGGTGACAAAAGTCCATTCGGTAATCGACAACAGGGAGAAAATCAAAGAGTTCTATCGCGGACTCCCGATTGTTCATCCGTCTCAGATTTCCAAGATCACCAAGAGCGATTCGGATTTCATCAACAAGATGAAAGCAGAGCTGGAGAAGCATCTTTCAGATCTGGACTACAGCCTGGTGGACTTGACCAAAGACATGTTCATGAGCCAGAGTTCCTTCTACAGGAAGGTAAAAGTCCTGACAGGAGTCTCACCAAACGATTTCGTCAAGGAATTCAAGCTCCAACGCGCCGCAGAAATGCTGAGCGACGGCAAATACTTGGCCAACGAAGTCTATAAAGAGGTGGGATTCAGCTCATTCTCCTACTTCTCCCAATGTTTCAAGAAAAAGTACGGCGTTTCCCCTACTAAATACGTGGATTCCCTGAAGAAACACGAGGAAGCCTGACATTCCGGGGAACAGGTTTCCCGAATTCGGGATTGCCTTCAGCCGAGAATGATATAGGCTGCATGTATATGGACCTGCTATGCGGAGACTTTTCCGTGACAGCGGCAGAATACATCAGATATGTACACTCCCCATCCGGAGATTTGACGAGAACCGGTGCGGAAGGTCCATAAATTCCAGCTTCACGATTCTCGGAAAAGACAGGGTGAGGAATCTTGAACCAAGAGCCGCTATCCAGCAGATCCGCATCTTTGTCGGCATAAAGCTCACCTATACAGCAATACGCCGTCCAATGCGCGCTGGCCGAGTAGAACACATATATCCTGTCAGTTTTATCATCAGTGAAAAAGGACGGACGCTCATTGACAAATACTGGATAGCGCACGGTGCTGCCGCCGTCACGCTGGATCCATTGCTGCTCCCACTCATATTCAGGAGTGGAAATCATCACTCTCTTCCCGGAAAGTTCAGTCGGGCTTGCCATCTCGGAAATATAGATGTTCTGCCGCTCGGCATAGACACGCTTCGACTGCCAGCCGGACCAGATAATATATAGTCTGCCACGGTACTGGAACACATGGCCGTGTATGGCCCAATTGTCATTTTCATCGGTTTTCAAGCGTCCCGCCATCTGAAACGTCCCCTCCATAGGGTCTTCATTTTCATTGACCAGGACATACATCTTGTGGTTGTCGGTATTGCCGTCATCAGCGGTAACGTATATGTACCATTTGCCGTCAATCCGCGTAATCTGAGGGTACCATATATGGGTAAGCCCATAATTTTTCCGCATTTCCACCGCCAGTTTCATCTGGTCGAAACTCGCATCTGCCGGGTCGTCAAAGGCCTGTACATAAATATTTCCTCCCCTGTCCTGCGCGACATAATACTTGCCTTCATATAGATAGAAAATATCATTATCCATCCCGTCACAAATGGGATTCGTATACCAATTTTCCTGCTGCCCGCGCTGACGCGTACCACAAGACCACACGCCGGCCACCAGACATGCCAATGCAATTATCCAGTTCAATGACTTCCTCATAATTCCAAGATTTTCACAAATGTAATCAATAATCGGCATTTTTACTTCCGCGCGAGAAGTTAGAGGAATGAATAAAAATTTACTATTTTTGCAGTTTGAATACATATAATATATGGTCATGCCTCTGGAAATATTCGGGTTCCTTAAATTTTCGGTCACCGATATGCTGGACGTCCTGCTGGTCGCCCTGCTTATATATTTCATTTTCAGATGGATACGCGACTCTGCGGCGATGAACATCTTCACGGCCATCATTTCAATCTACGTATTGAGAGTAATTGCGGACGCATTGAAGATGAAACTCGTGAGCGCATTGCTGGGGACATTCATTGACGTGGGCGTGCTCGCGGTGATCATCATATTCCAGCCGGAAATACGACACTTCCTGATGAAATTCGGAAGCAGTTCCAGATTCGGAGCCGGGGCCAGGGACTTCCTGAACAAATTCCTGGGGAACGAAGCCAAACCGCTGGACAGCGGCGCGGTAAAAGAAATCACCGAAGCATGCAGGACAATGTCGGAGCAGAAGACCGGTGCGCTCATCGTGATACCCCACCAGATAAGCCTGGACTTCGTAATCGAGACCGGAGACAGAATCGACGCCAGCATAAACCGCAGGCTCATAATGAATCTGTTCTTCAAGAACTCACCGCTGCATGACGGCGCGGTAATCATTGACAATCATCACATTGTAGCCGCGAGGTGCACGCTGCCGATTACCGAGAGGACCGACATTCCGGCGAAATACGGCATGAGGCACAAGGCAGCCATCGGCATCACGGAAGAGACTGACGCCGACGTCATCGTCGTATCGGAGGAAACTGGCGGAATCGCGTTCGGACACGGAGGGACATTGACCGAAATAAACAACATCAATGAGCTCAAACTGAAACTCGGGGCATCATTGTCTTCAGGGCAGGAGGAAAAGCAATAAAAGGTTATGACAGAGGAGAGAATTGAAGCAATACTTGGATTCGACAGGATAAGGAAAATCATCTCGGACAGATGCAGCACTGACTATGCGACAATCAGGACTGCAGAGGAGAAATTTTCCACAAACCCGAAAGAAATCCGCAAAAGACTGCTGCTGACCGACGAAATGAGGCTGATCGTGATGTTCGAGGAATCATTCCCCGCGAACGGCTACATCGACTGCGTCGGCTTCCTCGAAGTCCTCTCCAAAGAAGGCGCGAACATCGACCTCGTCTCTCTCGGAAAGTTGAGGACAATGCTGGACACTCTCAGGAAAGTGTCAATGTTTTTCGGCAATATCAAGGATGGTGTCTATCCATATCTGAAGAAAATGGTAAGCAGCATCGTGCTGTTCCCTGAAGTCCATCAGCGCATAGATTCCATCCTGGACAAATTCGGCAATGTCAAGGATACAGCATCGGACGAGCTGTACGACATCCGCCGGAAGCTCAAGGACAAGGAAGGCGCCATTTCCAAAAGAATCGGCATCATATTGAAAAAAGCGCAGAGCGAAGGCATCGTGGACAGCGACGCGTCTGTCGTCATGCGCGACGGAAAAATGCTCATTCCTGTCAATTCGGCCAACAAGAGAAAGCTGCAGGGCTTCGTATATGACGAGTCCTCATCAGGCAAGACCACCTTCATCGAGCCGGCGGAAATCGTGGAAATCACCAATGAAATCAGCGAATTGCATTTCGCGGAGTCACGCGAGATAGCACGCATACTATATGACTTCAGCGACTGGGTGCGTCCATTCGTGCCGGAACTTCTGGAAGGTGCCAAATGCATCGGCGAACTGGATTTCCTCATCGCCAAGGCTCAGACATCACTTGATTTCGTGGCCGGAATGCCGATAATATCCGAAGAAAACGAGATGGACCTGCGCAAGGCAAGACATCCGCTTCTGGAAAGGTCCCTGAAAAAAGACGGCAAGGAAATCGTTCCGCTGACCGTGAAACTTACCCCGCAGAAGCACATTCTGCTCATCTCCGGACCTAACGCCGGAGGCAAGTCCGTGTGTCTGAAAACCGTAGGTCTGCTCCAGTACATGTTCCAGTGGGGCATGCTCATCCCGACATCCGAGACATCCGAAATGATGGTCTTCGACAGGATAATGGCAGACATCGGCGACGGCCAATCCATTGACAATGACCTGAGTACATACAGCTCTTTCCTGGCTTCGATGAACGACATGCTGGCACATGCCGACTCGAAGACATTGATCCTGATAGACGAATTCGGGTCGGGCACGGAACCTGCCGCCGGAGGCGCGATTGCGGAAGCGATACTCAGCGAGTTCGACAAACGCGGAGTCTACGGCGTCATCACCACGCACTACACGAACCTGAAACTGTATGCGTCAGGGGCGGACACGGGCGTCGTGAACGGGGCGATGCAGTTCGATGCCAAGAACATTGCACCGCTGTTCAAACTGGAAATGGGGCTGCCGGGAAACTCCTTCGCATTCGAGCTGGCACGTAAGATGGGGCTGCCGGAGACGATTGTCAAAGACGCGGAAAACCGTGCAGGTGAGGAGTTTGTGGGCATTGAAAGGAATCTGCGGAAGATTGCGAGAAACAGAAAGGTACTGGACGAGAAAATCCAGAAAATAAGAAATACAGACAAGACGCTGGAGAGCATCACCGGAAAATACCAGAAGGAACTGGAGGATATCCGGAAGATGCGGCAGGAGATTCTGGACGAGGCGAAACGCGAGGCGGAGGATATCGTGAAAGGGGCCAACAAGCAGGTAGAGAACACCATACGAACCATCCGCGAGAAGCAGGCGGAGAAGGCGGAAACGCGCAAGGCCAGGGAAAATCTCCAAGGTTTCGTCAATGCTCTTGCTCAGAAGAAGGAGCAGGACAAAAAGGACCGCGACAGCTATCTGGAGGAGAAAATCCGTAAAGTCAGCGAAAGGCAGCAGAGACAGCAGCAGCGCAAAGCCGGACGCGCCGGCGGAAATTCGCAGCAGGAGGACAATGCCGGGATGGAGCAGAAAATCTCCGCTTTCCGCAGCGGGCCTCTGCAGGTCGGCGAAAAAGTGCGCGTGAAGGCCAACGGCATGGTCGGCGAGGTCGCCATCGTGTCAGACAAGGCGGTCACGGTCATCGTAGGCAACATAAAGAGCAAAATGCCGCTGGACAAGGTGGAGCGCATCTCTTCCAATGAATATAAAAGCGCGATAAAGGCGGCTCCGAAGCCGGTACAGACCAGTTCTTCGATGGACAGTTCAATATCTGAAAGGAAATTGAATTTCAAGATGGAACTGGATGTCAGGGGGCAGAGAGTGAATGAAGCGCTGGAGAATGTGATGCACTATGTCGACGATGCCATCATGCTCAATGTTTCTTCTGTCAGAATCATACACGGAAAAGGGACAGGAGCATTGAGGGAAGAGATTCAGAAGTTCCTGAAAACGACGCCGGGCGTGGTCTCGGCCAAAGATGAAAGCATACAGCTGGGAGGATCTGGTGTCACAGTCGTCACCTTCGACAAATGACAGACCGGCTCCCGACCAAACGGAAAAACTATTTGACATGAAAGGAAAAAACGCATTGGGGCGACATGGCGAGGATGAAACCTGCCAATACCTTATCGACCACGGGCATACGATACTGGAGAGGAACTGGCGGTACGGGCATTTGGAGATTGACATCATTTCGCTGGCCGGCGATGGAATACATTTTGTAGAGGTAAAGAGTCGGACCGCACCTGTGCAGGGAGAACCGCAGGAAGCCGTCACCGCATCGAAACAGCGGCATATCGCATCCGCAGCCGGAAAGTATATGTCTATGAAACAGAAGTATTTAGGAAGAGATTTGGAGGTCTGGTTCGATGTCGCGGCGATAACATATGACGGGGCCCAGGTGGAGTTCAGATACTTCCCTGCCGCTTATGTGCCGATATATTTGTAGAAATAACACGAGACTATATATACATGAAGAATAATCAATACTGCGTCATAATGGCGGGCGGACACCTGAACCGCTTCTGGCCTATAAGCAGAGAAGGAATGCCGGGACATTTCCTGGATATTTCCGGAACAGGCAAATCATTGGTAAGAATGGCTTACGAAAGATGCCTCGGAGTAGTACCTGAAGAGAACATCCTGATAATTACACTGGGCAAATTCAAGGGTATCATCAATGAGCAGATTCCTGAACTCCCGAAAGAGAATCTCCTTCTGGAGCCTTATGCGAGACGTACCGCACCATGTATCGCCTACGCCACCTACACATTGCTGAAAAGAAATCCCGATGCCGTAATGGCGGCTACGCCTGCGGATATCATTGTCAATGACGAACAACTTTTCAAGGAGACAATGACCCACGCGCTGGATTATGCAGAGAAGAATCCTGTCTTGGTGACCCTGGGAGTCAAGCCGGACAGACCGGACACGGAATATGGTTATATTCAGGCAGTTGGAGGCAAGGGGGCGTGCAGCAGCGGTGATCCTGTAAAGGTCAAGACCTTCACGGAAAAGCCGGATGCGGAAATCGCGGACGTGTTCTTCAGGAGCGGTGAGTTCTTCTGGAACTCCGGTATCTTCGTATGGCAGGCTTCCGTAATCAAGGAAGAAATAGAGAGATACATCCCGGAAATCACCAGACTGTTCGACGGCTGGGAAGGAGCTCTGGGAAGTTCGGCTGAGGAAGTTTTCATCGAAAGGGCATATACCGACTGCATCAAGCTGTCCATCGACTATGGCGTAATGGAGAAAACCGACAGGGCTTGGGTATATCCTATCCAGTTCGGCTGGTCCGACATAGACAGCTGGGAGAACTACTATTCCAGCATCCAGCGTAAAGACCAGGACGGCAACATCTCCAACACGCAGATGAAGATTCTCCAGAACGACAAACGGAATATCATCCTCACCAAGAACAAGAACAAACTGCTGATGATAAGAGGTTTGGAGGACTGCCTGGTGGTAGATACCGACGATGTCCTTCTGATCTGTCCGCGTGATGACAAGCAATACAAGGAGCTTGTGAACAGCACCCGAATGCCGGGATACGACAAATACAGATAAACAAGAGGCTGACCCAAAAGGTCAGCTTCTTTGTTTATAAGGATAGTATCTGAA
>ERZ827043.1928-NODE-1928-length-19335-cov-10.436255_pt1 | contig 19335 bp, 19 predicted proteins | sample MGYA00519923_ERZ827043 | MGnify/ENA primary metagenome ERZ827043 (study PRJEB31778, sample SAMEA3449251) | human gut metagenome | biome: human gut; feature: human-associated habitat; material: faeces | place: United Kingdom | collected 2010/2012 ...
TTATCTCGGCCGACAGCTTCTCGGCCATGGATTTCCCGGCGCGTTTACGAGAATAAAGGACAAGATTCTTCATCGAAAGGGAAATCTTGCGCTCGGGCCTCACTTCGGTAGGAACCTGGAACGTGGCACCACCGATGCGGCGGGATTTCACCTCCACCTGCGGTGTGATATTTTCCAATGCCTGCTTCCAAATCTCCAGAGGAGCCTTGTCCGCGTCCTTCATCTTCTCGCCGACGATATCCAACGCATCGTAAAATATCGTGTAAGCAATACTCTTCTTACCATCCACCATCAGGTTGTTTACAAACCTTGTCACAAGTACGTCGTTGAACTTGGGATCCGGAAGTAGAATTCGCTTTTTAGGCTTAGCTTTTCTCATTTTATTTAAAAATTCTTCGTTTGTTTGGCGGCGCCTCGTTTGTCGATTCCCTGCGTCACGCGCCCGGCACCGGAAGCCGCGTCCGCATCACGAAAAGTACGGGCCGCTATTTCTTCTTGGCGGGAGCAGCGCCTGCCTTGGGCCTCTTCGCACCGTATTTGGAGCGACGCTGGCGACGGCCGTCCACACCTGCCGAGTCGAGCGCACCGCGCACGAGGTGGTAACGTACACCGGGGAGGTCCTTCACACGACCGCCGCGGACGAGCACGATGGAGTGCTCCTGCAAGTTGTGGCCTTCTCCGGGGATGTAGGCGTTGACCTCCTTGCCGTTGGTCAATCTTACACGCGCTACCTTACGCATTGCCGAGTTCGGCTTCTTCGGGGTCGTCGTGTACACACGCGTACATACGCCTCGGCGCTGGGGACACGCAGCCAGTGCGGGAGACTTCGACTTGTCCTCCATCTTCACACGGCCGTTTCTCACTAACTGTTGAATAGTTGGCATTTCTAAAACTGTCCTTTAATTGTTAAAAAATCTATCTCCATTGTCCAAAATGGACTGCAAAGGTACGCATTTTTTCGGAAATACAATATATATGCACGTCTTTTTTCGCCATTTTCCAGGATTTTACGCCGTTTGCAATACTTTTTACTTATAGAATTTCCTGCAAAATAAATCCCGGTTATATATAAACCGACAACGGATTTATTATCAACGCCATAAACCGAATGTTCCGGGCCTTGATCCCCGGCACGGACTTTGCCCCGCAAACGGCGTGCAGACAGCCCCTCCCGACAGGAACGGCCCGAAAACAAACTGCACCGCAAAACCATGGCAATCATCAGAAAACGATTCACACACACGCTTTTACCGGCGCTTCTCGCCGCATTCGCCGGCTTCGCGGCGTGCAGTTCGGACGACGACGCCCCCGAACCGCCGAAACCCTCCGGCTACGACATCTACACGGCAGGTTACACCACGCCCGCATCGAAGGCCGTCGCAACGGTCTGGAAAAACGGGCAGCTGCTCTACACCCTGACCGACGGCACGAACGACGCCTGGGCCTACGCGGTCTGCGTTTCGGACGGCACGGTCTATGCCGCCGGCTACGAACGGCAGGGCGACCGGATCGTGGCGAAGGTCTGGGAAAACGGCACGCTGAAATACACCCCGGGCGCTCCCGGCGCCGACTCGTACGCCTACTCGGTCTTCGCCGCAAACGGCAGCCTCTACACGGCCGGGAGCGAGGAGAGCGGCGGAGCCTTGACGGCGAAAATCTGGAAAGACGGCGATGCGCTCTACGCCTATTCGGTCAGCCCGGCCGTCTCGCAGGCCCGGTCGGTCTGCGTCTCGGGCGGCGACGTCTACGCCGCAGGCAGTCTGCAAAGCGGGCTCACGAAGCCGCTCGCCGTGGTCTGGAAAAACGACAAGGCGCACTACACGCTCTCCGACGGGGAGACCCCCGCCGGAGTGAACGCGCTCTGCCTTTCGGGCAGGACGCTCTACGCCGCAGGCCACTCGGGCGGCGCCGCAGCGGTCTGGAAGGACAAGGAGCTGCTCTACACCCTGACCGACGGCAGTTCCTATGCCGAAGCCACCGCCGTCTGCCGGTTCGGACACACGCTCTACACGACGGGTTACCACACCGACGGCTTCGAAGAGGAGGGCGTCGTCTGGAAGGAGGGACAGGAGCTGTTCGACCTCTCCGACGGTTCGGGCAGCGGCTCGATGCCCTATTCGGTCGCCGTCTGCTACGACGACATATTCACCGCCGGAACGATTTTCGGCACGACGCGGACCGCCGTCGTATGGCACGGCGACGAAATCCGATACACGCTCTCCGACGGCACGGGTCACAGCGAAGCCTACTCGATGTACGTCGTCCCGCTCTACGACTGACGCATCCCGCAAACGAAAAAAAGGGGGCGCGCCCGAATGGCCGCGCCCCCTTTTTTCCCATGCAGCCGCACTGCGGCACGCAGACCGCCCGTCACCGGGTGATCCGAATGATCCACGCGTCGTAATAACCCTCGCCGCGCGCCGCGCCGTCGACACGGATCGGGCTGTGCACCTCCGCCTCGTAAATGCGCTCTTTGCGGTTTTTCTTCCAGACCACGTAGAGGTCGAACTCCACCTTCGTGGAGGTCCCGTCGCCCCAGTCGACCACGAACGACTGCCCTTTCAGACCATCCGTCGGATCGAATTCTCCGAAAGCGAGGTGATAGCCCTTGATCCTGTCGTACTCATTCGCCCCTTCGAGCCGCAGCGCCAGCGGCCGCGGCAGATTGGCCCGCGTCGCCGGGGCCGCAACGGCGTCCGCCGCCACTTCGTAGCGTTTTCCGCCGTATGTCACGGCGATGGGCCGGCCGAGAATCGCATCAGGCTCATCGGGATCGAGCAGATTCACGCCCGTCGCGGCGTCGGAAACGAAAAAGCAGACCGAAGGATTCACGAAATCATAGATCGGCATCTCGTATTCCACCTCCTCCGAACAGCCGGCAAGCGCACCCAGCGCCAGCGGAACACCCAGCAAAAAAACTTTAAATTTACCCATAAGCTCGCAATTTAAATCCGACATGTGCCACTCCCGGATAAAGATACGTTTTTTTTTCTATCTTTGCGGGAAAATCCGCAACAAAATTACACGACATATGGAGTACAATTTCAAGGAGATCGAGGCCAAATGGCAAAGCCGCTGGAGGGCGGACAAAACCTACAAGGTGGAGACGGACCCCTCGCGGCCCAAATTCTACGTGCTGGACATGTTCCCCTACCCTTCGGGAGCGGGCCTGCACGTCGGCCATCCGCTGGGCTACATCGCCTCGGACATCTACTCGCGCTACAAGCGGCTCAAGGGATTCAACGTCCTCCACCCGATGGGTTACGACGCCTTCGGCCTTCCCGCCGAGCAGTATGCGATCCAGACGGGGCAGCATCCCGCCGTCACGACCGAGCAGAACATCGCCCGCTACCGCGAACAGCTGGACAAGATCGGATTCTCGTTCGACTGGGACCGCGAGGTGCGCACGTGCGACCCCGGATACTACAAGTGGACGCAGTGGGCGTTCCTCGAGATGTTCTCCCATTGGTACGACCGTTCGAAACAGCAGGCGCGCCCCGTCGCGGAACTGACCGCCGCCTTCGAAACGAGCGGCACCGAGGGGCTGGACGCCGCCTGCACGACCGAGATGCACTTCACGGCCGCCGAATGGAACGCCAAAAGCGAGCGGGAGAAGGAACAGATCCTTCAGAACTACCGCCTCGCCTTCCGCGCCGACACCCAGGTCAACTGGTGTCCGAAGCTGGGGACCGTGCTGGCCAACGACGAAGTGCACGACGGACTTTCGGTCCGCGGCGGCTATCCGGTCGAGCAGAAGCGCATGAAACAATGGCTTCTGCGCGTGACGGCCTACGCCCAGCGCATGCTCGACGGACTGGACAAACTCGAATGGAGCGACTCGCTGAAGGAGATCCAGCGCAACTGGATCGGCCGCTCGGAGGGCGCCCAGGTCTTCTTCGACATCGAGAACAGCGACCGGAAACTGGAGATCTTCACCACCCGTCCCGACACGATCTTCGGCGTGACGTTCATGGTCATCGCCCCCGAGCACGAGTGGGTCGGCGAACTGACGACGCCCGAGAACAAGGCCGCCGTCGAGGAGTACATCCGCCAGACCAAAAAGCGTTCGGAGCGCGACCGCATCGCCGACACGAAGCGCGTAAGCGGCGTTGCGACAGGCTCCTACGCCATCAACCCCTTCACGAACAAAGCCATTCCGATCTACATTTCCGACTACGTGCTCTCGGGCTACGGAACGGGCGCCATCATGGCCGTTCCGGCGCACGACTCGCGCGACTGGGCCTTCGCCCGCCACTTCGGACTGGAGATCGTCCCGGTGGTCGAGGGCGGCGACATCGAGAAAGAGTCGTACGACGCCAAAACGGGGAAAGTAATCAACTCGGATTTCCTCAACGACATGGATGTAAAGGAGGCGATTCAGGTGATGTTCGCCGAAGTCGAGAAGCGCGGACTGGGCAAAAAGCTCGTCAACTACCGCCTGCGCGACGCCATTTTCTCGCGCCAGCGCTACTGGGGCGAGCCGTTCCCGATCTACTATAAGAACGACACAGCCTACCCGCTGGCGGAGGACAAACTGCCGCTGGAGCTGCCGCCCATCGAGAATTTCGGCCCCACGGCCGAGGGCGAACCGCCGCTGGCCCGCGTCAAGGGATGGGCGACGCCCGAGGGCTGCCCCTACGAACTGTCGACGATGCCCGGATTCGCCGGATCGTCGGCCTACTACCTCCGCTACATGGACCCGCACAACGACGAGGCGCTCGTCGGGAAAGAGGCGGACGAGTACTGGCGCAACGTCGACCTCTACGTGGGCGGCATCGAGCACGCCACGGGTCACCTGATGTACTCGCGCTTCTGGAACATGTTCCTCTACGACCTGGGCTGCGTCTGCGAGGAGGAGCCGTTCCGCAAGCTCGTCAACCAGGGCATGATCCAGGGGCGCTCGAACTTCGTCTACCGCATCGTGGGAACCAACAGGTTCGTGTCGCTGGGCCTCAAGGACCAGTACGAGACGCAGGCGCTCTACGTCGACGTGAACATCGTCCGCAACGACATCCTCGACCTCGACGCCTTCCGCGCATGGATGCCCGAATACAAGGACGCCGAATTCATCCTCGAGGACGGCAAGTACGTCTGCGGCTGGGCCATCGAGAAAATGTCGAAGTCGTTCTACAACGTCGTGAACCCCGACTACATCGTCGACAACTACGGCGCCGACACGCTGCGCATGTACGAGATGTTCCTCGGGCCGCTGGAGCAGTCGAAACCCTGGGACACGAACGGCATCGACGGCGTGCACAAATTCCTGCGCCGCTTCTGGCGCCTGTTCTTCGACCGCGACGGGCAGCTGTGCGTCACGGACGAAAAGGCGACCGAGCAGGAGCTGCGCACCCTCCACAAGACCATCAAAAAGGTCTCGGAGGACATCGAGAACTTCTCGTTCAACACCTCCGTGGCGGCCTTTATGATCTGCCTCAACGAGCTGGGCGAGTGTTCGAAGCGCGAAGTGCTCGAACCGCTGACCGTGCTGCTCGCCCCCTTCGCCCCGCACATCGCCGAGGAGCTGTGGGCCGCGCTCGGACACACCGAATCGGTCTGCACGGCCTCCTATCCGGTCTGCGACGAGACGCACCTCGTGCGGAACTCGTTCGAATACCCCGTGTCGGTCAACGGCAAGCTCCGCTTCCGGAAGGAGTATGCCGCTTCGATGACGCCCGCCGAGATTCAGGCCGACGTCGTCACGGCCCCCGAGGCGCAGAAATGGCTCGAAGGCAAAACCCCGAAAAAGATCATCGTCGTGCCGGGCAAGATCATAAACATCGTGATCTGACACCCCGTCACGCCTAAAATACCGATTTATGAAACGCACACTACCGCTTATCGCAACACTCCTGCTTATGACCGCAACAGCATCGGCACAGGATTACGGACAGACCGCGACCCTCAAAATCTGGGACAACACGACCGCGCCCCACAGCAACGGCATCACGACGCCGGAAACGGAAAAGGAACCCAACCGCGTACGGAACACCTCCGAAGCGACTCTCTACATCTTCCCGGCCGACAAGGCCAAGGCCACCGGCCAGGCCGTCGTCATCTGCCCGGGCGGCGGCTACGGCATGCTGGCCATGGACCACGAGGGCTACGAAATGGCGAAATGGTTCGCCGCCAACGGCATCACGGGTGCCGTGCTGAAATACCGGATGCCCAACCACCATCCCGAAGTGCCGCTGGAGGACGCCGTACAGGCCCTGCGCATCATGGCGGGACTCGAAGCGGGCGCCACGGGCTACACGGCGGACAAAGTGGGCATCGTAGGCTTCTCGGCCGGCGGACACCTCGCGGCGATGGCCTCGACGATCGGCAGTTTCAAACCGGCCTTCTCGGTCCTCTTCTACCCGGTCATCACGGCCGTGCAGGGCAAACGCCACCAGGGATCGTTCATCAACCTGCTGAGCGAGCAGCGCACCCCCGAGCAGGACGCAGCCTACTCGCTGGAGAGCCGCGTGACGGCCGACACCCCGCCCGCCATCCTGCTGCTCTCGGACGACGACAAGACCGTTCCGCCCGTCAACAGCACGCTCTACTACAACGCCCTGAAGGCGCACGGCATCGAAGCCTCGATGCACATTTACCCCTCGGGCGGCCACGGCTGGGGCATCCGCGACTCGTTCCGCTACAAGGCCCAGTGGCAGGACGCCGTGCTGGACTGGCTCCGCCGGATCAACGAATAAACAGGCCGGGCACGAACCGCGCCCCGGCAGCCGCACCCCGGCACGAACCGGAACGGCCGCCCGGCGACTACATCCCGGAGGGAATCCCGCACGAGGGGTTCCCTCCGTCGGTTTCTCCGGTCCGTGCATTGCCGTCTGCCGGTTATTTCCCATCGTTCCTTGCGAAAGAACGCCGGTCCCGAGAGAGAGCCGCTGCGGCCTTCGCTTAATTTTTTAATTCTTAATTTTCAATTCTTAATTAAATGTGTCGTATCTTTGTCCCCAAAACAAAGACACGACACATTTTTATGGCAGACAACACCATCCTGAACCGCCTCGACGGTTTGAAACTCAAATACGAGGAGACGGGGCAGAAACTCACCGACCCCGAAGTGATCGCCGACGTCAAACAGTTCATCCAACTGACCAAGGAATACAAGGAGCTGGAGCCGATCATCGAGACTTCGGAACGCTACCGCACGGCCATCTCCAACCTCGCCGAAGCCAAGGACACGCTGGCCACGGACAAGGACGAGGAGATGCGCGAAATGGCCCGCGAGATGATCGCCGAGCTGGAGCCGCAGCTCGCACAGATGGAGGAGGAGATCAAGCTGCTGCTGATCCCCAAGGACCCGCAGGACTCGAAAAACGCCATCGTGGAGATCCGCGGCGGAACGGGCGGCGACGAGGCGGCGATCTTCGCCGGCGACCTGCTGCGCATGTACACCAAATACATCGAGTCGAAAGGCTGGCGCTACGAAATCACCTCCTCGTCGGACGGCGCCGCAGGCGGTTTCAAGGAGGTGGTGCTGAAGGTATCGGGACAGAACGTCTACGGGACGCTCAAATACGAGTCGGGCGTGCACCGCGTGCAGCGCGTGCCCCAGACCGAGACGCAGGGCCGCGTGCACACCTCGGCCGCATCGGTGGCCGTGCTCCCCGAAGCCGAGGAGTTCGACATCGAAATCTCGATGAACGACATCCGCAAGGACATCTTCTGTGCGAGCGGTCCCGGCGGCCAGTCGGTCAACACGACCTATTCGGCCATCCGCCTGACGCACATCCCCACGGGCATCGTCGTGCAGTGCCAGGACCAGAAATCGCAGCTGAAAAACTTCGACAAGGCTTTCGAGGAGCTGCGCACGCGCGTCTTCAACCTCGAATACTCGAAATACCTCGACGAAATCGCCTCGAAGCGCAAAACGATGGTCTCGACGGGCGACCGTTCGGCCAAGATCCGCACCTACAACTACCCGCAGGGGCGCATCACCGACCACCGCATCAACTATACGATCTACAACCTCGCGGCCTTCATGGACGGCGACATCCAGGACTGCATCGACCACCTGATCGTGGCCGAGAACGCCGAGCGTCTGAAAGAGAGCGAACTTTAGCCGCTTAAAAAGCCCTTTTCAGGGGCAGCAGGGGCGGGATGAGCCGCTGCCGAAACCCGTTGCCCCGGGCCGTCTAAAAAACGGCTTTCAGGAGGGAGGGACCGGACTTGCGCCCCGGATTCGGCTCCGGCCGTTTCAGATAAACGAAACAAGCGATGAAGATTCCCGCCGATTTCGACGCCGAGATCTGGAGCGTCGTCGCAGAGATTCCCGCAGGACGGGTCGCGACCTACGGGCAGCTGGCCCGGCTGATCGGCATGCCCGGCCATGCGCGCCGCGCGGGACGGGCGCTGGCGCTGGCTCCGGAAGGCCTGCCCTGCCACCGGGTCGTCAACAGCCAGGGCCGGACAGCGCCCGGATGGACCGGACAGCGGGAGCTGCTCGCAGCCGAAGGCGTCCGTTTCCGGGTCAACGGCTGCGTGGACCTTTCGGCTTCGGGCTGGGAGGAGATCGGATAGTCCGCAGGCAATATCCCGACCCTGCCGGCCGTTTTGCAAAAAAAGATTACGGTATGAAAAGATACGCACTGCTTCTCTACATCCTGTTTCTCGCCGCAGCCGTCCGTGCCGCGACGCCCAGGCCGCAGCCCCTGTACATCGTCAACGGCAAGGAGACGTCCGAGATACGCTCGATTCCGCCCGAGGACATCGAGAACGTCGAGATGCTCCCCGCCGACGAGGAGACCATCGCCCGCTACGGCCAGCGGGCCGCACACGGCGTGATGCTCATTACGCTGCGCTACGACCGGCCGGCCTCCTTCCCCGCGGACTCCGCCTTCGGCAGCTACATCGCCCGGCAGGTGCGCTGGGACGAGAGCGAACCCACGGCGCGCGTGGTGCTGCGCTACAAGATCACGCCCGACGGCGAGACCGTCGTCCAACAGGAGCTCGAATCGACCGACAACCGCCTCAAGCGGCGCGTGCTGAAAGCCGTGGCGGAAGCCCCGCGCTGGCATCCGGCGCAGAAGAACGGCGCGCCGGTCGAAAGCGAAGGCGTGTTGAGCATCCAGCTTCCCGAAGGCCGGCGCATGCCGCGGCAGGCGGAGCTGGTCATCCGCTGACAACTCCGCTCCCGAAACCCGCAAACCTCATCTGCAAAAGCCCCTGAAAAACTCCGAAACGTGAAAACCAACTCCCTCTCCGCATGGATTCTGGCCGTCAGGCCGTACAGCCTCGGCAACTCCGTCATCCTCGTCCTGATCGGCTCCGCACTGGCCTGGACCGACCGCGGATTCCATTGGCTTCCGGCCGTGCTGTGCCTCGCATTCGCCCTGCTGATGCAGTGCACGGCCAACCTGGTGAACGATCTCTGGGACTTCCTGAAGGGGGCCGACCAGCCCGACCGGCTGGGTCCCGACCGCGCCTTCGCCAAAGGCTACATCACCCTCGGGGCCATGAAGGCGGGCATTGCGGGATTCACCCTCGCGGCCTGCGCCGCGGGCGTCGCGCTGCTCGTCTGGGCGCTCCACGCCGGCGCGCTCCGCTACGGAGGCTGGGAACTCGTCGCCGCAGGCGCCGCCTGCATCGTCTTCGCCTGGTTCTACACCGCAGGCCCTTACCCGCTGGCCTACCACGGGCTGGGCGACGCCGCGGTCATCCTCTTTTTCGGACTGGTCCCCGTGGGATTCACCTATTACATCCAGACCGGCGCGTGGACCCCGGAGGTTCTCGTCGCCGCGCTGGCCTGCGGCCTCGTGATCGACACGATGCTGATGATCAACAACTTCCGCGACCGCGAGGAGGACGCCCGCTGCAACAAACGCACGATCGTCGTCTGCCTCGGCGCAGGCGTCGGCCGCTGGGGTTATCTCGCCCTGGGAACCGCGGCCGTCGCGCTGTGTCTCACGCTGCTCTTCGCAGGCCGCACGTGGGCCGCCCTGCTTCCCCTTCCCTACCTCGCCGCACATATCTCCACATGGCGCAAGATGGTGCGCATCGACCACGGCGACGCGCTGAACGTCTGTCTGGGTGAAACTGCCCGCAACATCCTGCTGTTCGGAGCCTTGTTCACCCTCGGAATTCTGCTGGGCCGATGACTGAATCACAACACATTACCCTGCGCGAGTTGCAGCGCCGCGTGAAGTCGGCGCTCGAAGGGCAGTTCGCGCTGCCCCTCTGGGTGAGCGCCGAGATTTCGGAAATCAAGGTCAACTACTCGGGCCACTGCTACCTGGAACTTGTGGAGAAGGGCGGCGACAACGGCGTGCCGACAGCGCAGGCCCGGGCCGTCGTGTGGCGTTCGAACTACCCCCGCATCGCGGGCTATTTCGAGGCCGAAACGGGCCAGCGGCTCGCCGCGGGCATCAAAATACTGGCCAAGGCGCTGGTCACCTACCACGAACTTTACGGCTTCTCGCTCCAGATCACCGACATCGACCCCTCCTACACGCTGGGCGACATGGAGCGGCAGCGGCAGCAGACCATCGCGCAGTTGCAGCAGGAGGGCGTCTGGGACATGAACCGCGAGGCGCCGATGCCGGCCGTCGTGCAGCGCGTGGCCATCGTGTCGAGCGCCAACGCCGCCGGCTATCAGGACTTCTGCAAGGAGCTGGCCCGAAGCCCCTACCGTTTCGAGCTGACCCTGTTCGACGCCTTCATGCAGGGCGAAGCGGCCGAGGAATCCATCATCGAAGCCCTGTGCAACGTCGCGGCCCGGCCGGAAAAATTCGACGCCGTGGTGCTGATCCGCGGAGGCGGGTCGAGGAGCGACCTCAACTGCTTCAACGCCTACCGCCTCTGCGCCCACGTGGCGCAGTTCCCGCTGCCGGTGGTGACGGGCATCGGGCACGACAAGGACACCAGCGTGGCCGACATGGTGGCCCACACGGCGCTCAAGACCCCGACGGCGGTGGCCGGATGGCTGGTCGAACGGATGGCCGAAACCGACGGGTGGCTCGACTGCGCCGCCCTGCAACTGAACGACATGACGAAGGCCGCGATGCACGCCTCGGAGGTGCGTCTCGAACGCCTCTCGGGCGAAGTGCGGCGGCTGAGCGGCGAACTCCTCACGCGGCAGACGCTGCGTCTGGAACATTTCACAGAGCTGCTGCCCGACGCGGCGCGCGACTTCCTCGCGCGGCAGGGCGTGCGGCTCGGCAACGCCGCGGAACTGATCGCCGGACGTTCGCCCGAACGCATCCTCCGGCTGGGATTCGCCGTCCTGCGCGCCGGAGGCCGTGCCGTGACCTCGGCCGGAAGCGTCGCGGAGGGCGAGCAGGTCGAAATCGAGGTCTCCGACGGCAAGATAGACGCAACCGTAAATTCCGGAAAAATATGGCAAAAAAAGAAGTGACCTACGCCGAGGCGATGGGTGAGATCGAGAAGATTCTCGCACGCCTGCGCAACGAAGAGATGGACGTGGACAGCCTCGCCGCCGAGGTGAAGCGCGCCACGGAGTTGATCGCCTCGTGCAAGGCGCGGCTGCGCAAGGCCGAAGCCGACGTGAACAAGATTTTAGAGTAATCCCGCTGCATGCGTAAAATCCTCCGCCAGCCGCTCCTGAATGCGGCCATTGCCGCCTGCGGCGTCATTGACAAATCCGACCCCACCCCGACCCTCCCCCGGGGAGGAAGATGGCGTACGCTCCGGAGGGTCGGCACAAAAAACAGATAGTCGCGCAATGATAAAACAACTGATCAAATTCTCGCTCAACCACATCCCGCGCCCCGTGCTGCAACGCATCGCGGGATGGGCCGTACCCGTGGCGGGGCTCTTCTACAAGGGGCGCGGAGCCGAATGCCCCGTGTGCGGCGCGAAATACCGGAAGTTCATGCCCTACGGCTACGTGCAGCCGCGGCCCAACGCGCTGTGTCCCAAGTGTCTGTCGCTGGAGCGGCACCGCCTGCTGTGGCTCTACCTGACGCGCGAAACCGATCTCCTGACGGCCTTTCCGCGCACGCTGCACATTGCTCCCGAGGTCTGTATCATGCGTCACCTCAAGCCCCACTTCAAGTCGCATCCGGGGCAGTATGTCACGGCCGATCTCGAAAGCCCGCTGGCCGACCTGCATTTCGACGTGCAGCAGATCCCGCTGGCCGACGGTTCGGTGGACGTGGTGATCTGCAACCACATCATGGAGCACGTCGCCGACGACCGGCGGGCGATGCGCGAACTGCACCGGGTCCTCAAACCCGGCGGCTGGGGCATCGTCCTCTCCCCGGTGGACAGGGACTACGAGCAGACCTACGAGGACGACTCGATCACCGATCCCGACGAGCGCACGCGCATCTTCGGACAGTACGACCACCGGCGCATCTACGGCGCCGACTATGCCGACCGCCTGCGCCAGGCGGGTTTCCAGGTCGCGGACATCGACTACGCCGCGACCTTCACCGAGGCCGAGCGCAGGCTATACGCCCTGCCGGCCGATCACATGTATGTGGTTTACAAAGTCTGACAGGCGGCCGTCGAAACGGCTGTCAGACGGGAATCGCCCGACGGCGATCCGGGGCTTGGTCTTGCCGTGGAAATCGCTTCCGCAGGTCATGGAAGCGCCTTTGGAGAGGGCCAGCGAGGTGAAATAGACAGCCTGTTCGGGGGTGTGGTAGTTGTTGAAGACTTCCAGTCCCGCGGCCCCGCGGTCGAGCAGCCGCCCGGCGGTCTCCTCCCGGCCCCGGAAATTCAGCCCCGGATGCGCCACGACGGGCACGCCCCCGTTGTCGCGGACCAGCTCCACCGCATCGCGGTAATCCATATACTCCACGGGCACGAACGCCGGACGGCCCTGTGCGAAATAATCGAGGTAGAAGTTGATGTAAGGCATGTCGCTCCGCTCGCCGCCCTCCATATAGGGCCGCAGCGGGGGCGTATGGCAGTTCGCGTCGGAGAGCATCACCTCGGCGATCAGTTCGCCCGTCGGCGGTTTCCCGTCGGCGGCGGCCAGCACCGCACCGGCATCGACCCGGAAGCCCAGTTTCAGCAGGTTGTCGACCATGGCCCCGAACGACGCCATGACTTTGGCGGCAACCTCCTCCTCCAACCGCGCGAAATCCGCCGAACGCCAGTCGATGCCGTAGCCCAGCAGATGCAGGTCCGTCCCCCGGTAGTTGCAGTCGATCTCGATGCCGGGGACGAACCCGATGCCCCGCTCCCGGGCCAGCCGGGCGGCCTCGCCGACGCCCCGCACCGAGTTGTGGTCGGTCAGCGAAAAGGCGTCCAGCCCGCGGGCGGCGCACAGACCGACGATTGCGGCGACGGGAAGCTCCCCGTCGCTGCTGTATCCGGAATGGATGTGGAGGTCATATGCGGCCATAATCAGTAGAGGTAAAACACGATCCCGGCGAAGTGCGCCGCAACCGCGAGGTCGATCAGCAGATGCCACACCATGTGGTGGTAGCGGAAGCCCTTGCGGGCGTAGAACCACGCGCCGAGCGTATAGAGCACGCCGCCCAGCGCGATCAGCGCCACGAGGGGCGTCGAAGCGTGGCTGATGAACAGCGGCAGGAAGAAGACGATCGTCCAGCCCATGACCAGGTAGATGGTCAGACTGACGGCCGGTATCGACTTTCGGGAGAGCGACTTGTAGAACACCCCGAAAATCACCATCGCCCATTGCAGGACGGTGATGAACACCCCCTGCCAGCCGCCGATGACCGACAGCGCGATGGGCGTATAGCTGCCCGCGATGGCGACGTAAATGAAAATATGGTCGAGGATGTGGAAAACCTCCTTGTGCTTCGACTGCGGGTTCATCGAGTGATAGAGCGTCGAGGCGAGGAACATCAGGAAGATCGAAATGACGAAAACCGACACCGAGACCGAGGCCAGAACCCCGCCGGGGTCATGCGCATAGGCCCACACGGCGGCGAAAGGAAGGGCCAGCAGCGATAACAGCGACATCACGCCGTGGGACACGGCATTGCCGATTTCCTCGCCTACGGTCGGCACGTAAACTGCCTTTTTCTTGTCCATAACACAACTGTTCAATTGTACATGCCAAATTTATGAAAAAATTTCATATCTTTGCGAGCATAGGTCATCTGGTTAGGTAAAAATGGACTTTTCACGGTACGAAAAACTCCGCACGCTCGTGCGCGCGAATTTCTCGGAGCAGACCCGGGCACTCGTCGACGAGGCGCTGGAGTATGCCGACGGGAAACTCGCCGGAATGGTGCGCTACGACGGCTCGCCCCTGCTGGAGCATGCCGCCGCGGTGGCTTCGATCGTGATCTCGGAGGTGGGCCTGGGCCGCAACTCCACCATCTCGGCGATCCTGCACGACGTGGTGCGCCTCGCTCACAAGCAGCTGCCCGCCGAAGAATTCCTCGCCCTGAGCGCCGACATCCGCAAACGCTTCGGCGATCAGGTCGTGGGCATCACGCTGGGTCTGGCCAACATCTCGGAGCTGAAGCTCAAGGTGGCCAAGGAGCAGGCCGACAATTTCCGGGACCTGATCGTGAGCTACTCCGAAGACCCGCGCGTCATCCTGATCAAACTGGCCGACCGGCTCGAAGTGATGCGTTCGCTCGAAATGTTCCCCCGCGAAAAGTGGCGCAAGAAGAGCTGGGAGTCGATGAACCTCTACGCCCAGATCGCCCACAAGCTGGGTCTCTACTCGATCAAGAGCGAGCTGGAGGACATCGCCCTGAAATACCTCGAACCGAAGGATTACGAGCACGTCGTCACAAAACTCGAAGAGAGCGCCGAGGAGCGCAAGGCCTTCATCGGGCGGTTCCTCGTGCCGATCGAGCAGCGGCTAAACCGCCTCGGCATCAAATACCACATCAAGAGCCGCACCAAATCGATCTTCTCGATCTGGAACAAGATGCACAAACAGCACGTCCCGTTCGAGGGCGTCTACGACATCTTCGCCATCCGCATCATCATCGACTGCCCGCAGGAGGCCGAGAAACAGCTCTGCTGGACGGCCTATTCGGTGGTGACGGACTTCTACACGCCCAATCCCAAGCGCATGCGCGACTGGATCTCGATCCCCAAGTCGAACGGCTACGAGTCGCTGCACACCACCGTGTCGGCCGAAGGCCGCTGGGTCGAGGTGCAGATCCGCACCGAGCGCATGGACGCCGTGGCCGAGCGAGGCATCGCCGCGCACTGGCGCTACAAGGGCGTCAACCAGGGGGCGCAGACCAGCGAAATGTGGCTGGGACATCTGCGCGAACTGATAGAGGACACGACCCACTCGCTGGCGCAGCGTTTCGACGCCAAGCCCGCGTCGGGCGAAATCTTCGTCTTCACGCCCAACGGCGACCTGCGCAAACTCCCCGAGGGGGCCACGCTCCTCGACTTCGCCTTCGACATCCACACCTCGCTCGGATCGACGTGCGTGGGCGGACGGGTCAACGGCCGCGCCGTGCCGATCCGCGAACAGCTGCGCAACGGCGACATCGTGGAGATCACCACCCAGAAAAACCAGACACCCAAGTCGGACTGGCTGTCGCTGGTGGTGACCTCGAAGGCCCGCAACAAGATCAAGTCCTACCTGCGCGAGGAGCAGGCCAAGCACACGCGCATGGGGCGCGAGGAGCTGGAACGCAAACTCAAGAACTGGAAATTCGCCATCACGATCGACGAGGCGGTGGCTTACCTGGCCAAATACTTCAAACTGCGCCTCGGCACGGAGGTCTACGCGCTGATCGCCACCCAGAAGCTCGACTTCGGGTCGATCAAGGAGATCCTCTCACGCCACCTTTCGGGCGAAGCCGAAGAGGAGCGCCGCGCCGCGGCCGCCGAAATCGAACGCCAGAAGGCCGCGCTGCACGGAACGCAGGAGAAGGCCGCTCCGCAGGACGCGCTGGTGATCGACGACGACATCTCGAAAATCCAGTACAAGCTGGCCAAATGCTGCAACCCGATCAAGGGCGACGACGTGTTCGGATTCGTGACGATCAGCGCGGGAATCACCATCCACCGCTGCGACTGCCCCAACGCCAAGCGCATGCGCGAGAATTACCCCTACCGCGTGATCGACGCCCGCTGGCGGCAGTCGGCCGAAGGGGCGTTCCGCGTCACGATCCGCATCGTGGCGGCCGACACCACGGGCATGGCCAACCACATCACCGAGGTCATCGTCCGCGATCTCAAACTGGGCATCCGCTCGATGAACTTCGCACCCGCCGGGAACGGCTGCGTGGCGGGAGAAGTGGCCGTCGAAGTGCCCGGTACGGCCGTCGTGGACACGCTCATACACCAGATCATGCGCATCAAGGGCGTGCAGCGCGCCTACCGCGTCAACTAATTCCGCAAACAACTTTTTACCCACACAAACGATAAATGAATAACAACACAATCAGCGTCGTTTTCGCCGACTCGTCGCACGCACATTACGCACCGCGTATTTGCGATCTGATCTACGAGTCGGCCCTGCAGCGGGGTACGGGCATCGCCAAGCGGTCGCCCGAATACATCGCCGCAAAAATGACCGGTGGCAAGGCCGTCGTGGCGCTGGACGGTGAAAAACTGGTCGGGTTCAGCTATATCGAGTGCTGGGGTCACGGCGACTTCGTCGCCACCTCGGGACTTATCGTCGATCCGGAGTACCGCCATATGGGACTCGCGGAACAGATCAAACGACGAACCTTCGAGCTGGCCCGACGACGATTCCCGTATGCCAAGTTATTCAGTATCACCACGTCGCTGCCGGTTATGAAGCTCAACTCGCGAATGGGCTACGTCCCCGTGACCTTCTCGGAACTGACCGAAGACGAGGAGTTCTGGCGCGGCTGCGAAGGCTGCTGCAACTACGACATCCTGCAACGCAACAACCGCCGCATGTGCCTCTGCACGGGCATGCTCTACGACCCGGCCAAGGAACCGCCCGCGAAACAGTCGCGGCTGGCCCCCTACCGGATGTTTTTCCGGAACAAAGTAAAAAAACTGTTTCACCTGAAATAACGGAAATATCATTCGAGACAACCCGGTCGCGTCGCGACAAGTCCCCTCCGAAGAGGGGATTCAGGGGAAGGTCAGAATTGCAAACGACGCCGAAGGCGGCGACAACGACCGGAGGATTTGCACTCCGGTGAATTAACGTAAACAACAAAAAGACAATATCATGGAAACCAAGAAGAAAGTGGTTCTGGCGTTCAGCGGCGGTCTGGACACCTCGTTTTGTGTAAAATACCTCTCCGAGGAGAAGGGGTACGACGTTTACACGGCAATCGCCAACACGGGCGGGTTCTCGAAACCCGAACTCGAAAAGATCGAGAAGCGCGCCATGGAGCTGGGCGCCACGGCCCACGCGACGCTCGACATCGAGCAGGAGTACTATGAGAAAAGCATCCGCTACATGGTCTTCGGCAACATCCTGCGCAACGGGACCTACCCCATTTCGGTAAGTTCGGAGCGCATTTTCCAGGCCATCGCCATCATCGAATACGCCAAACAGATCGGCGCCGACGCCGTGGCCCACGGTTCGACCGGCGCGGGCAACGACCAGGTGCGCTTCGACCTGACGTTCCAGATCCTCGCCCCCGAGATCGAGATCATCACCCCGACGCGCGACATGACCCTGACGCGCGAATACGAGATCGACTACCTCCGCAAGCACGGCATCACGGCCGACTACAAGAAGATGGAGTACTCGATCAACAAGGGGCTGTGGGGAACCTCGATCGGCGGCAAGGAGACCCTCCACTCGGAGCAGACGCTCCCCGAGGAGGCCTATCCGAGCCAGATCACGGCCGAGGGCGAGGAGCGGCTCAAACTCACCTTCGAGCAGGGCGAGCTGGCGGCGGTCAACGGCACGCCCTACACGGACAAGGTCGAGGCCATCCGCGCCGTGGAGGCCATCGGAGCGAAATACGGCATCGGCCGCGACATGCACATCGGCGACACGATCATCGGCATCAAGGGCCGCGTGGGCTTCGAGGCCGCCGCGCCGATGCTGATCATCGCCGCGCACAAGATGCTCGAAAAACACACGCTGACCAAATGGCAGACCTACTGGAAAGACCAGGTGGCGACGTGGTACGGCATGTTCCTCCACGAGGCGCAGTACCTCGAACCGGTGATGCGCGACATCGAGGCGATGCTCCTCTCCTCGCAGCGCAACGTGACGGGAACCGTGGAGCTGATCCTGCGGCCGCGCAACTATACGCTCGTGGGCGTCGACTCGACGTTCGACCTGATGAAGACCGACTTCGGCGAGTACGGCGAGGTCAACAAGGCGTGGACGGCCGACGACGTGAAGGGATTCACCAAGATCCTCGGCAACCAGATCAAGATTTTCTACAACGTCCAGAAACGCAACAAGAAATGATCCGGGTCGGCATCATCGGAGGCGCCGGGTACACCGCCGGCGAACTGATCCGCCTGCTGGTGAACCATCCGCAGGCGGAGATCGCCTTCGTCCACAGCACTTCGAACGCGGGCAACCGCCTCGCGCAGGTGCACGGAGGACTGGAGGGCGACACCGGCATGCTGTTCTGCGACGCGTACGACCTCGGGGCCATCGACGTGCTGTTCCTCTGCTCGGCCCACGGGCAGAGCCGGGTCTGGATGGAAGAGAACACGATCCCCGCAGGCGTGAAGATCATCGACCTGGCGCAGGATTTCCGCGACGAGTCGTGCGGATTCGTCTACGGGCTTCCGGAGCTGAACCGCGAACGCATCCGCCGGGCGGAGCGCGTGGCCAACCCGGGCTGTTTCGCCACGGCGATCCAGCTGGCGCTGCTGCCGCTGGCCGCCGCGGGGCTGTTGCAGGACGAGGTGCACGTGACGGCGGTGACGGGTTCGACGGGCGCAGGCGTAAAACCCTCGGCCACGACCCATTTCAGCTGGCGGTCGGACAACATTTCGGTTTACAAGGCCTTCACGCACCAGCATCTCCTGGAGATCGGGCGCAACCTGCGGCTGCTGGAGCCGTCGTTCGACCGCGAAGTGAACTTCGTGCCGATGCGCGGCGACTTCACGCGGGGCATCCTGGCGAGCGTCTACACGGCGTGTCCGCTCGACGGCGAAGCGGCATCGAAGCTCTACGCCGACTTCTACGCCCCCTCGGCATTCACCCGCGTCACGGAACGCGACGTGGACCTCAAGCAGGTGGTCAACACCAACAAGGCGTTGCTCCACACAGCCAAATACGGCGGGAAACTGCACGTCGTCTCGGTCATCGACAACCTGCTGAAAGGGGCGTCGGGACAGGCCGTGCAGAACATGAACCTGATGTTCGGGCTGGACGAAAAGGAGGGTTTGCGGCTGAAAGCCTCGGCATTTTAATCCGGACCGGTGTTATTCACGGCGTACCGCCGTGGTTTACACTACCTTTTGGTGGCAACCGACGCACGCAGCACGAGCAGAGACCGCTTGCGGGCT